>Ga0209319_1000399_pt1 | contig 58391 bp, 58 predicted proteins | sample RifGroE2_FD_184000 | JGI IMG/M metagenome (GOLD analysis project Ga0209319, IMG submission 184000) | Groundwater microbial communities from Rifle, Colorado - Groundwater E2 (SPAdes) (version 2) | ecosystem: Environmental > Aquatic > Deep subsurface > Groundwater | place: Rifle, Colorado, United...
AATGGCATGGTTTTGGCTTATTTTAATATAAATTGGCTCTTGATTTCATGGGTTTTTGTTGGTATAGTAATATTGTTAATTAATCCTAAAAATAGTTAATTATGATCAATGATGTGGTGATTAAAACTTTGAATAAATATGAAGACAGTCGAGGTTGGTTGGCAGAAATATACAGGGATGATGAACTTGATTATAGACCGGCAATGGGTTATATCAGTTTGACCAATGAAGGTATTATCCGCGGTCCGCATGAGCATCTGCTCCAATCTGATTTATTCGTCTTTGTCGGTCCTGGCAGTTTTGAACTACATTTGTGGGATCGAAGGGAGAATAGCAGCACCAAAGGAGAATATATCAAAATCGAAGTCGGCGAAAACAACCCTGCAATGGTCATAGTTCCGCCTGGTGTAGTTCACGGTTATAAATGCAGCAAAGGTCCGGCTTATTCTATAAATCTGCCGGACAAATTATATAAGGGTCTGAATAAATCAGAAGAAATTGATGAAGTCAGATGGGAAGAAGACCCGGAATCGCCATATAAAATCATTTAATCAAATCATTATGACTGATTGCATTTTTTGTAAAATCATAAAAGGAGAAATTCCATCAGCCAAAATTTATGAAGATGAAAAAGTTTTGGCTTTTCTAGATATAAATCCTGTAAATCCTGGGCATACATTAATTATTCCAAAAGAGCATTTTCAAATGATGCACGACACGCCCGATGATTTGATGTGTGCAGTTTTTAAAAAGGCAAAGGAGTTGATGGTGCAAATCAAAAAAGCTCTCGAAGCAGATTTTGTTGCGGTTTCTGTGACTGGTACTGATGTCCCACATTTTCATGTCCATTTAATACCGAGATACTTTAATGATGGTATGGCAAATTTTTGGCCGATAAAAAAATATGAAGATGGACAGATGCAAAAAATAGCTGAGACCATAAAAAATAAGAATTAATTTATGAAATTATTAGTAACAGGTGGCGCCGGATTTATCGGAGCAAATTTTATCCACTATTGGCTGGAAAATAATCCAGAAGATTCTATTATCAATCTGGATTCTTTGACCTATGCAGGTAATTTAGAAAACTTAAAAGGCTGTGAAGGCAATCCTAATTATAAATTTATCAAAGGTGATATCTGCGATAAAGATTTAGTAAATGATATCGTGAAAGAAGTTGATCTGATTGTTCATTTTGCGGCAGAAACACATGTTGATCGCTCAATAATTGATGGAGGATCTTTTGTTAGGACCAATGTATTGGGAACACATACTTTGCTGGAAGCGGCCAAGAATAATAATGGCATCCGTTTTCATCATATTTCCACAGATGAGGTCTTTGGCGCACTTGATTTGGTTGATCCTAAGTTTCAGGAGAATACGCCATATGATCCACGCAGTCCTTATAGCGCCTCCAAAGCCGCTTCTGATCACTTGGTTAGAGCATATTGGCATACTCATAAGTTACCGATTACAATTTCTAATTGCACCAACAATTACGGTCCTTATCAATTCCCGGAAAAATTAATCCCATTATTCGTTACTAATCTTATTGAAGGTAAAAAGGTGCCTGTTTATGGCAAGGGTGGAAACATCAGGGATTGGATCCATGTGGATGACCATAATGCCGGGGTTGAAGCGATAATCAAAAAAGGCCGAATCGGTGAAACTTATGGCCTCGGTGGTGAAAATGAATTGACTAATTTAGATATCACAAACAATATTTTGAATTTAATGGGCTTCGGTGATGAAATGATCGAATACGTAGAAGATAGAAAAGGTCATGATTTCCGCTATGCCATGGACATCAGCAAAGCAAAAAATGAGCTTGGCTGGTACCCTAAGGTTGATTTTAAAACCGGACTAGCTAAGACAGTAGTCTGGTATAGGCAGAATCAAGAGTGGTGGCAGAAGATCAAAAGCGGAGAATATAAAGATTACTACCAAAAGCAATATGGCAACAAACAATAACATGAAGCTTCCTAATCAGGTGACGGGTGCTAAGATTTTGATTTTGGGTGCAAAAGGGAATTTAGGTCAACAATTGGTAAGAGTTTTTTCTGAGGACACGGATAATGAGATCATCGCCTGGGACAGAAGTGAAATCGATATTACCGACAAGGGGCTGATCGAAAAAAAAATCAAAGATCTCAAACCAGAAATAATAATAAATGCAGTTGCTTTTACTGCGGTTGATAAATGCGAAGAAGAAGACGGTTACGAAGCCTCAAAAAAAATAAATGGTGATGCGGTAGGTTACCTAGCACAAGCTGCCTTGGTAAATGGCTCGATGCTTGTCCATTATTCAACCGATTATATTTTTGATGGCAATAACGAATCCGGCTACAAAGAAGATGATGAACCTGATCCGGTCAATCGATATGGTGAAACAAAATTATTGGGCGAACAAGAAATTATCCGCTTGAGCGGTCGAGGACTGAAATGGTACATCATCCGCACACAAAAACTTTTTGGACCGAAAGGTGAAAGTGATTTATCAAAAATGAGCTTTTTTGATGTTATGTTGAATCTGAGCAAAGAGAGAGAATTTCTTGATGTGGTGGACGAAGAAGAAGGCTGTTTTACTTATACCCCCGACTTAGCAATGATGACTAAAAAAATCATTGATGACGACTATGGCTTTGGTATTTATCATGTAATCAACCCGAAGCCTGTTACTTGGTATAAGGCGGCTAAAGAGCTATTTAAAATTGCCGGGGTCAAAATCAAAGTGAATGCGATTTCCAGTGATAAATTCCCCAGACCGGCAAAAAGGCCGAAATATTCGGCTTTAATCAATACAAAATTACCAAAACTTAGGACCTGGCAACAGGCATTGAAAGAATATTTAAATATTAAAAAATAATCTATGAGAGGAATAATTTTATCAGGCGGTTCAGCAACTAGGCTAAGACCTTGCACCAAGGTAACCAGCAAGCAATTATTGCCGGTGTATAATCGGCCAATGATCTATTATCCGCTAAACACCTTGATAAAAGCCGGAATCAAAGAAATTTTGATCATTGTGGCTCCAGAAAGAGCCGGGGATTATCTTAATCTCCTTGGCAGCGGCAAGGAATTCGGCGTAAGATTCACTTATGAGATCCAAGACAAGCCGACAGGAATTGCCGAGGCTTTTTTGATCGGGGAAAATTTTATTGATGATGAAGATGTTACTCTGATTCTAGGAGATAATATTTTTGAGGATGATCTTAGCGAAGACATAAAGAGCTTCAAAAAAGGCGCTAGAGTATTCGCTAAAAAAGTCTCTGATCCTGAAAGATTCGGCGTGGTCAAGTTTGATGAAAATATGAAAGCTGAAAAAATTGTTGAAAAGCCGAAAGAATGGATGAGTGATTACGCTGTTACCGGACTTTATGTTTATGATAATCGAGTAGTGCAGATTTCTAAAGATCTGAAGCCGAGTGATCGTGGTGAGCTAGAAATAACTGATATTAATAAAGTTTATCTAGAAATGGGCGAGCTGGACGTAGCCATGGTGAATGGTGAGTGGATTGATGCCGGAACTTTTGATAGCCTTCTTCGCGCACAAAATTTGGCTAAAGAAAAATTACAAGATAAGTTAGTGATCTAAATGATGGAAAAAGAAGTTTATATCGGTTTTATCTCATATGGCGAAAACACTGCAAAGTATTTGCCATATTTTTTGCCGTCGATAAACAATCAAACTTTTAAATATTTTAAATTGATCACAGTTGATAATTCAGATGATGAGAATAATGAGAATCAACAATACATAAATAAGAATTTCCCGGAGATTGAAATAATTTTTGCCCATAAAAATTTAGGTTTTGCAAAAGGCTTTAATCTGATGATCAAAAAAGCGATAGATGCAGGGGCTAAATATTTTCTTGCATTGAATCCTGACATGGTTTTTGAAGCTGACATGGTTGAAAAAATGCTAGGCACCATCAGTAGTAATAATGAAGTTGCTGCGGTAATGCCAAAAATATTGAAATGGGATTTTGAAAATAATAAGAAAACAGCAATAACCGATAGCTACGGCCTGATAATCGACAAAAGACATCGTTTTTTTGATGACCATCAAGGACTGCCAAATAATGAAGAGCTTAATGAAGCTAAAGAAATTTTTGGATTTACCGGTGCAGCCGTATTACTGAATCTGGAGGCAATGAAAGACATGGCTTACAACCATGAATATTTCGATGAACTGATGTTTATGTACAAAGAAGATTGCGATCTTTCCTATCGATTGCGATTAGCCGGCTGGAAGATCATGCTAGAGCCGAGAGCGGTCGCGTATCATGACCGTACTGCAGCAATTGTCGGTCAGAATATGCTGAACGTGGCCTTGAATCGAAAAAATAAAAATCGCCAATTGAAAAAATGGTCATTTTTAAACCAATTGATCTTGTTATATAAAATAAAAAATTTACCATTCTCTCGGGCTGTAAAAATAAATACTTATTTCTATCTGATCGGCAGTATGGTTTTTGCATTAATTTTCGAATCTTATCTATTCAAGGAATTGGTTAATTTCAAAAAACTTCTGCCAGAGATTAAAAAAAGACAAGATGAGCTGAAGTTGAGAGTTGAAATAAAAGAAATTGAGAAATTTATGAAAAACTAATTTATATAAACCCTTCCTGTCATCCCCGCGAAGGCGGGGATCCAACAGCTTATTGTCCCAACACTTCATGCCTGGGCGGGATGACGGTAAAAAATATGGATTTATCAATTGTAATTGTTTCTTGGAACGTCAAGGAGAAACTTAAAGAAAATTTAAAAGCGATTTTTGCTTCTGATCATTCAGTGAGCTTTGAGGTGTTTGTTGTCGACAATAATTCTGCTGATGGAACTGTACAAATGGTAAGAGATGAATTTACTGAAGTGAAATTAATCGCTAACGAAGAGAATGTTGGATTTGCTAAGGCAAACAATCAAGCCATTAAGCTATGTCAGTCGGATTACATCCTACTATTAAACCCTGATATGAAGCCATTTCCGGACACTTTTAAAAATATGGTCCAATGGATGCGACAAAATCAGAATGTTGATGTCGCTGGCTGTAAATTGCTTGATGAAAAAAATGAAATAGTAAAGCATGTTCGGCGCTTTCCCAAGTTTTTGGATCAATTGGCCATCGTATTAAAATTACCCCATCTTTTACCTTCTATCTTGGATAACTACTTGAGAGTGGATTTTGACTATAATAAAGCTGAAAAAGTCGATTCGATTCGAGGTGGTTTTTTTATAATCAGAAGGGAAACTATTGAAAAGACCGGGCTGCTAGATGAGCAATTTTTTATCTGGTTTGAAGAAGTTGATTATTGCAAAAGGGTAGCTGAAGTAGGTGGTGAAGTCTGGTACACTAACGCGGCCGAATGCATCGACTACGTCGGTCAAAGCTTTAGCCAGGTCAAGCGGAATACTACTCAAATTTATTTTCGCGACAGCATGTTAAAATATTTTAAGAAATGGCAGCCAATCTGGGAATATAGGTTATTGAAATTAGCATGGCCGCTTGGGTTATTTATTACCCGGATATTAAATTATGTCAGAGTCAAGGGTAGGGCAAGAACATAAATGATTTAATGCAAAATTACAATTTAAAATTAAAAATTGTTGTTTTGTTCACAGTTTTATTCTTGCTGGGATCAATTTTTTCAAGAAAAGAAATTGACTTAACTCCGGTTAACCCTGTAGATAAAATAGATTTTGACACGGGTGAAAATATCATAAAAAAAGCTAGTAGCAGTACTGAAGTGGTTAAAGTTGAACCAAAAGAAGTTAAAGGCGATAAGATTGAAAATAAAAGGTACTACAAAGTTGTCAGGGTAATAGATGGTGATACGATTGATGTAAGCATTGACGGCAAGACTCAAAGAGTAAGAATGATTGGAATTAATACTCCTGAATCAGTTGATCCGAGGAAACCGGTTGAATGTTTCGGAATAGAGGCAAGTGAAAAAGCAAAGGAAATGTTGTTAAATAATGAAATCGAGCTAGAAAATGATTTGAGTCAGGATGATAAAGATAAGTATGGGCGATTACTAAGATATGTTAAAACAAAAGATGGCTTGTTTTATAATTTGGAAATAATCAAACAAGGCTATGCCTTTGAATATACCTACCTTTTGCCCTACAGATATCAATCAGAATTTAAAAATGCGCAAAAGTATGCCCAGGCAAATCAGGTCGGTTTATGGGCAAATGGAATTTGTGGAATTAAGAATACTGAGGCAGTAATTTCCACTTCGACTGATGCCAAGTGCAGTATTAAGGGGAATATTAATTCAAAAAAAGAAAAAATATACCACACACTAAACTGTCCATACTATAAGCAGACTGTGATCGATGAAACTGCAGGAGAAAAATGGTTTTGCACAGAGGCCAATGCTATTGAAGCAGGTTGGCGCAAGGCAGAGAATTGTAAATAAAATATTTAAATATGAGGAAAAAAATAGCCATAATTATCGCACCAAATTGGCGTGATTATGCAGAAAAATATCTTTCTGACTGCCTAGATAGTTTAGTAGAACAAGAATTTGCCGGTGAGGGTAAATATTTTTTTGTGGATAATGAATCAACTGAAACCAGTTTCCAATATTTAAAACAGGTTATTGAAAACAAATTTGTCAGCTCCAGAGAGTATGAAATTGTCCGCATCCTGCACAATGCCGGTTTTGCCGAAGGAAATAACCAGGCAATGAGATTGGCTATTGAGCAAGGTTATGATTATCTGATTTTGTTCAATATGGATACGGTTGTAGGAAATGATGCTATTAAAAAGATGATCGAAGCGGCTGAATCGGCAGATGATATCGGCATAGTCCAGGCGCGGTTGATGCTTTGGGATTCTTCCAAGCAACCCGAAGAAAATAAGATAAATAGCTTGGGTAATACTACGCATTTCTTGGGTTTCGGATTCTGCGAAGGATATAATGAAGATGTTTCGCGTTATAAAATTGATGAGATACGCAATATTTTTTATCCATCTGGAGCAGCTTTTTTAATCAAATCAAAAGTAATCAAAGAAATCGGCTATTTCGATGAAGAGTTTTGGATGTACAATGAAGATCAGGATTTGGGCTGGCGTACTTGGCTAGCAGGCTACCGCTGCGTTTTGGCGCCAGAGGCGGTCGTTTATCACAAATATGAATTTTCCAGAAGCATCACCAAATATTACTGGATGGATCGAAACAGATTACTAGTAATCCTGAAGAATTATCATCTTTTAACCCTTTTATTGATCTTGCCGACTTTGATTATCATGGAATTTGGTTTATTCTTGTTTGCACTTAAGGGCGGTTGGGTAAGGGATAAGATTAAGATATATAGTTATTTTTTGGATTTAAAAAATTGGCGGTATATAATAAAGGCTAGACAAGATTGTCAAAAAACACGTAAAATTAAAGATAAAGAAATCGTAAAAATGATTACGGGGAAAATCTGGTATCAGGAAGTGGATGATTGGAAATTAAGAGCGATTAATCCTGTTTTTAATCTATACTGGAAGATTATAAAAAAAATAATAATTTGGTAATATGGATATCAGCATAATAATAGTGAATTACAACAGCAAGATCAAAACCTTCCACTGCCTGGATTCTATTTATAAGGCTGATTTAAATGGAATTGAATATGAGATTATTGTTGTTGATAATGATTCTCGAGAAAAAATTAATCAAGAAATAAAAACCAGATACTCAGAAGTAATTTTTATCCAAAACAACAAAAATTCCGGTATGGGGGCGGGGAACAATCTTGGAATTGTACAAGCTACTGGAAAGAATATCTTAGTCCTTAATCCTGATACGGAGGTAACTGCACCGGCAATAAGAACAATGCTTGATTATTTGCATGCGAATCTAGATGTCGGATTAGTAGGGCCGAAGCTCTTGCGCTCAGATAGAACTGTCCAAGAATCCTGTTACCGTTTTCCAAAAATTTTTATACCGATAATCCGAAGAACTTTTTTAGCGAAATTTGCCAAGAATTATGTAGATGATTATCTTTTGAAGAATATAGATTTAACCAAATCTCAAACTGTCGATTGGATCCAAGGCTCCTGTCTCTTGATAAAAAAAGAAGTTATTGATAAGGTTGGAATGTTTGACGAGAGATTTTTCATGTATTTGGAGGATACGGATCTATGCAAAAGAATTAGCCTTGCCGGCTGGAAAGTAGTATATTTGCCAACGGCTGAAGTATTTCATCTTCATGAAAGAGCTAGCGCAAAAAAACATTGGTTTCTTGCACCATTTTTGAATAAATTATCAAGAATCCATATAATTTCGTGGGGGAAGTATTTTATAAAATGGAAATTTAAATAATAATTAATATAGATTTATGAAAATTAGAAAAGCTATAGTCGCAGTAGCTGGTTCGGGTACAAGATTATTGCCAGCTACTAAATCCATGCCTAAAGAAATGTTGCCGATCGTTGATAAACCGATCATTCAATTGGTGGTTGAAGAATTGGTAGAAGCAGGCATTGAAGACATAATTTTGGTGACCAAGTGGGACAAGAAACCACTTGAAGACCATTTTGACCACAACTGGGCTTTGATACATGAATTAAAGCAAGCAGGGAAAGATCATTTATTGGATGAGACGAAAAAAATCGCTGATCTGGCTAATTTTATTTATGTAAGACAGAAAGGTCCTTATGGCAACGGGACACCGATCTTGTCGGCTGCCAGTATCGTGCAGGATGAGCCATTCGTTTTTTGTTTCGGTGATGACCTGGTAAAGTCAAAAACTTCTTTCACCAAGCAGATGGTTGAGGATTATGAAAAGCATGGCAAACCCATTTTCGCCGTGCAAGAAGTACCGAAGGATCAGGTCAATCGATACGGCATCGTAAAGCTCAGGGAAGGTAATATGGAGATTGAAGACATTATTGAAAAACCATCAATTGAAGAAGCTCCTTCTCAGTTGGCTGATTTCGGCAGAATGATTATCAATCAAGAAATAGTAGATATTTTAAAAAAAACCGCCCTGGGCAAGGGGAACGAGCTTTGGATTGTCGATGCAGTAAAGACCTATGTAAATAACGGCGGCATAATGATGGCAAAGACGGTTGATGACGGGGAATGGCTGACTACCGGAGATCCATTGAATTACATCAAGACGATTTTAAAATATGCAATCGAAAGGGAAGATATCGGTGAAGAGATAAAAGCTTTCACCAAGGAGCTTATAGGCTAATTGAAATAAAAAGTCCGACTATCAAAAGTCGGACTTTTTTTATATATTGTTATATCTTTAGTCTGAATAATCCTACCTGATTCCCATATGTGCCCTGGAAGTAAAGAATACTACCATTTCTATTCAAGTTAATTATCTTCAGATTTTCACCAGCAACCAGTTCGATCGTTCTATATCTATCCCTTTCATCTAGCTCCAGAGTATTGATCGATTTTTCGGTAGAATAAATAATGTAATTATTGCTTGGATGCCAAACGACATCTTTAATTTTTTCACTCAATCTGTTCAAGATCGTTTTCTTGTTTTGTCCAAGATCATAAAGCCAGATTTCATAATCATTAGCAAAAAGTAGCTTGGCTGGGCCGACCCACTTGGCAATTTTTATATTATTTATTATTTCTCGGATCGGCAGATAGTCAGCGAAAGGATTGATCAGGTAAAGAATCTCTTTATCTTTATCATATAGATTTATCAATTCATTATCTGTATTTATGAATTCATAGTTGAAGGTATTAGGCAGTTTGATAGATTTGACAATAACCGAACTGTTTAGGTCAACTACATTCAAATTAGAATCATTACCGACCCTTGATAAGCTGAAAATGTATTTGTCTTTGATAAAATAATCCCCAGAAATTTGCATTTCAGCGATAGCTTTGACCGTCTGATTGGTAATATTAAAACTATAGATTTTATTCTTCTCCTTGAAGTATATTATATCATCTTGGGAAAAATTCCATTTGATATTTTCGGGCTGAAAATCCAATTGTGAGATGCTGATTCTTTTTTCTGGGTTATAAATATCAAAGATCGTATTATTTATTATGAATTTAGTAGATCTTGGAGACCACACAATCATGGGGCTAGTAGTTGAATTTAGTAGATTAGTGATATTCCCATTTTCTAGGTTTACTAAGGATACATTATTGTCATCATAGATTATTGAATATTCTTTGTTTGGCGATTGTTGAGATATTCTGGTATTTGCGGCTATGATTTGTGGCAATTCTTTTCTAAATAAAATCACGTCTTCGGCAAAAGTAGTTCCTCCTGGGTAGACCGTCAATTTCTTTTCCCAGGGCCAATAATTTTCCAATTCTACCCTGACCAAATATTCACCAGGAATAATATTCTTGATTTTTGCCGGTGTGGTAACTTTGATTCTTTTGCCGAAGTATGATCCTAGGAAAGTTTCTTCAGGCACACCATTGAGATATATATTTGCCGATTCCGGTTTAGTATTCAAAACTAACATTCCGGTTTTAACGATGCTTTTCTTATTCAAACTAAAAGTATAGCCATTAGCATAAAGAATCACTAAAGGTGTAATGATTAAAAATGACAGGATGAAAGTGATGTATAAGAATCTTCTGGTGGTTAGTGTCATAATTAATAGATTATTGTATCTCTACTCTTTTTATATCGGCACCTAAAGCGCGTAGTCTGGTGTCAATATTCTCATAACCGCGGTCGATTTGGTAGATGTTGTCAATCTCTGTTTCTCCTTCTGCTATCAAGCCCGCAATAATCATTGCTATTCCGGCTCTTAGATCCGGACTGGTTAATTTTTTGCCGTACAATTTTGAAGGGCCATTGACTACGATCCGGTGTGGATCGCACATGATGATATCTGCACCCATTTGGGTTAACATATCAGCATATAAAAGGCGTCGATCATAAATCGTTTCATGGATTATGGAGCTGCCTTTGGCTTGAGTTGCCAAGATAGTATATGGTGATTGCAAGTCGGTTGGAAAACCGGGATATTCATGGGTTTTAATACTATAAGATGAAAAGCCTTCTGACTTGAATATTTTGATCCAGTCTTCTCCAGTTTCAAATTTAATACCTATCTTTTTGAAAATAGACAATAAAGATTCAATATGCTCGGGAATACATTTGGTGATTTTAATTTCAGATCCGGTAGCAGCAGCCATAATCGCAAAGGTACCGGTTTCAATCCGATCAGGGATAATATCAAAAACTCCAGCACCAATACGTTCTACACCCTCAATGATAATAGTCGACGTACCGGCGCCTTTAATTTTGGCGCCTTGTTCATTTAGATAATCTGCCAATGCCTTGATTTCCGGCTCCATGGCGCAATTTTTCAAAGTGGTTGTGCCGTTTGCCAAGACGGCTGTCATCATCAAGCTTTCGGTTCCAGTTACACTGACCGTTGTAAAAAAATATTCACAGCCCTTAAGTTTCTTTGCTTTCAGGTGATAAGAACCATCTTCCCATTTGATGTCAGCGCCCATCGCCTTAAAACCTTCCAAAAACAGATCGATCGGCCTGGTACCTGCACCTATAACACAACCTCCTGGATGTGAAAATTTAACCTCGCCGACTCTTGCCAAGATCGGTCCGACAAACATTATTGAAGCGCGAAGTTTATTGGCAAATTTTGGATCAAGGCTATTCTTGTCGAGATTCTTAACTTGGATTTCGCATCTATTTTTTGATATTTTTACCTCTGCCTTAAGATCTTCCAAAAGCTCCAAGGAACGGCTTACATCTTCTATTTCCGGCAGGTTGGTTATGGTTATTTTTTCATCTGAAAGCAATGCTGCAGGAATGATCTTTAAAGCAGCATTCTTGGCTCCTTTCACCTCAATTTCACCGCTCAATCTGACTTGCCCCTTGATTATGAATTTTGACATACTTAATGTATTATGTTATTACTTTCAAACACATTTTATAGTGCATTCAAAGTATTTTATTTAAAACTATATTAATAAGTTTAGATTAAAATCAAGCTTACATCAAGCCCCAGAAAATGTGATTGTTGACCCAAATAAAGTGTGTTATCATTAAATTGTTATAATTAATTTATTGTATGGAAAATAATTTAGAAACAAAAAATTCAACATTAAAAAAAATTACGATCAGTTTTTTAATAATTTTATTAATGAGCGGCTCATTCCTGTCCGGAGTGTACCTAACTAATAAAAATGATAAGGAAGTAATTTTTACCGATTCAAGTTTTGCCGGGAAAGTATTGAATCTCAATAGCAAAGCAAAGAATTTGGATGCAGATGTAGACTTTAATCTTTTTTGGGATGTCTGGGAACTAATAAAAAAAGATTATGTAATGAAAGACAAACTGAAAGAGAAAGAAATGTTTTATGGGGCAATCAAAGGTTTAGTCGCATCAACCAATGATCCTTATACCATCTTTATGGATCCTAAAGAAGCGAAAAGCTTCGATGATGATTTAGCCGGCACTTTTGAAGGCATCGGTGCAGAGATCGGCATCAAGAAAGGCGGACTAGTCATAATTGCACCGATACCGGATTCACCTGCACAAAAATCTGGCTTGATGGCGGGTGACAGGATTTTAAGCATCAATGGTGAATCTACAGTGAATATGACAGTTGACCAAGCAGTCAGCAAAATCAGAGGACCAAAAGATACAGAAGTGAAATTATCTGTTTTAAAAAAAGGGCAGGAAAAATCAGCAGAAATAAAAATTATCAGAGGCTTGATTACCGTAAACAGCGTCAAGACAGAAATGAGAAAAGATAACCTATTCGTCATTACCGTCTCTAATTTTAATAACGATACGGAAGAATTATTCAACAAGGCAGTAGAAGAAGTTATTCAAAAAAACCCCAAGGGCATAATCGTAGATTTGCGCAATAACCCGGGCGGATATCTTGATACGGCTATTACTGTTGCGAGTAAATGGATTGAAAAAGGTGTAATAGTAAGTGAAAAATTCGGTGATGAAAAGAAAAATGACTATTACAATAAGGGCTTATCCAAGCTGAAGGATTTTCCAACAGTCGTATTGATCAATCAAGGCAGTGCCTCAGCTTCAGAAATAGTGGCCGGTGCCTTGCAGGATTATGGAAAGGCAAAGATTATCGGCATGCAATCATTCGGTAAGGGATCTGTACAAATCATTGAAAATCTCAAAGATGGATCTTCATTAAAAATCACCATCGCTCAGTGGATGACCCCCAAGGGCAATAATATAAATGAAAAGGGGATTACCCCTGACAAAATAGTCGATTTGACACAAGAGGACTACGAAAACAACAAAGATCCCCAAATGAACGCTGCCGTTGAAGCGTTGGGAGGTGGGAAGAAGTAAACTTCTCCCTCTCCTTACCAAGGAGAGGGGCAGTGGTGAGGTGGGTTGCTAATCACAAAATGTTATGAAATTAGTATTTGCTTAACTACGAACCTCACCCTAACCCTCTTCTTCTAAAGTAGAGGGGATAGATAAAAACAAAAGAACATGGAAAATTCCATGTTCTTTTTTTGATGATTTTTCAAAATCTATTCTGCGCTTTTTTCTGCAACTACGTTAACTACCTTTATCTGTCTTAGCTTATTGTTAAAGCCCATGATTTTTTTATCTGAGTACTTTACTACTCCGCTTGCAATTGCAAACAGGGTGTCATCTTTGCCGATTTTCACATTCCGACCCGGATGATATTTCGTTCCCCGCTGTCTAATAATAATAGAACCAGCTTGGGCTTTTTCACCTGCATAGAGTTTGACTCCTAGGCGTTGGGCGTTTGAATCTCGACCAAGAGATGTGGAGCCGCCCGATTTCTTTGTAGACATAATTTTGTTTTCCACGTTTGGACTGGCCAAACATGAGCTCTCAAAGTTAATTAATAATAAATGAAAAACAGCCATCTCTGACCATTTTTAACTAAATTTAGGATAACATACAATATCAACAGTTGTCAACATTCGCGTTATCTTCGCTTTATCTCAGAGAAAAACAGTGATATAATAAAATTAATAACTCATGCCTTCAATTATTGGTTAATTTAATATTAAGAATTATGAAAAACAAAATCATATTTGTAGTCTTAACAATTGTCTTGTTGATAGCATTTTTTTTAATGACCTTTTTTATAGTCAATAACTTCTTAAAGATTAAAAAGTGTTCAAATGAATTTATTGCTCAGCATGACACATTAAAAATTTCAGGCGACATTAAACATTGCGACGAACCTAATTTTACTAAGTCAGGATATGAATTATTCAGCGCTTATGTTGGATGTACCTTGCCAAACGGAAAAGAATTAACACCAGAAACATGTATTATCGATGTTGCAGAAGCTACTCAAAATATAAGTGTTTGCAACGGTCTTGAAATAAATAATTCAAAATTTTTACCCTTTCAATATGTTAAGTATTCTTGTTTTGATAAAATAAAGGACCTAACAAGTAATCCGCAAAAATGTTATCAATCAACAGAATTTAAAGATTCCTGTTTAGGATATGTAGCTGGTCAAAATAATGACTTTAAACTTTGTGAAACGATAACAAACCAACAAGCAAATTTCAATAACTGCATAACACCAATTGCAATAAAGAGCAACGATATAAACATCTGTACTTTTTTTGAAAAACTTGGCAATACCCCATCCGACAAAAAAAATGGGGTTACATTTTGTTTTTTGGATTATGCGAAAAAATATGGAAATAATATAGCTGTATGTGATAAAATTTTATCCAACTCAGCGAAAGAAAAATGTTTAAAGGAAATAACACCACTCAAAAAAGATAAAGATTTATGTGGTAAAATTTTAAAGAAATGTGAAGATATTAAAATATGCGAAGTTGAGGCTACTGGAGGTTTTGTTGGGACAGAAGATGAAGAGAAGATAAAAAAAGAATGTAATAAATAATAATACCGATATTTAAACTTTATTAATGTTAAGTAATTATTTAATTAGCGTTTTATTTTAATTAATGTAAAATAAGTTTATGTCTAAAAATTACAAGTAAAACTTGTTAGTTGCGGTTCAGTGAGTAACAAAATTTAATAAAATTACATCGGATTTCAGAATAAAAAGCTATAAAACAACATTTAAATTTCTTTTCTTGTTTTTTTAATAAAAATATACTAATTTAACTCAAGTGAGGTGATGCTTATGAAGAGCGAAGAAAAAGCAGTGGGTCTTACTTTTTCCTACGGCATTCTTGAGACAAGAAAAACTTTAAACGAAAAAGACAGCAAATCCCCCCGCCGAGACAACCAGGTTGCTGGCTACCCAAAAGCCAGCCTTTTTATTTTATAAATATAATTTGCTTAATTAATTATTAACAAAAGCTTTGTAAAAAATATAAAGAAATTTATTTTAATCTTGTACATTTGACACTTAAATTAATATTTGTTACTGTATAAATACCCACCAAATTAGGCGGTATTAAGATATGAAATTTTCCACTAAAACAACTTATGGCTTGCGAGCGATAATCAGATTGGCCAAAACTGCTAACGAGGGTAATGTATCGCTTTCTAGCATTGCAAACGAAGAAAAAATATCGCTGGCCTATTTGGAAAAGCTTTTTTCACGTTTAAAAAAGGCGAAATTAGTAAATGCTGACAAGGGAGTCGCCGGAGGATATAGCTTGGCAAAGGAATCAAAAAAAACCAGTGTATTTGAGATAATCGAGGCGCTTGAAGGTAAAAATCAGCTTTTTTACTGTCTGAACGAAAAAGGGAAGCGTTATTGTAGTAAGGCTTGCAGCTGCGAAGTGAATTCTGCGTTAGGTAAAATCCAAACATCAATCAATCAATCGCTTAGCGATATCAAATTAAGCGAATTATTAAATTAAACATATAACAAAGACAAAAAAACAATTAATCTTTCTTTTTCTAATTCTTTTTGCCGTATTGTCATCCGTCCGATTAGTAAATGCCGCCAGCGTGGATGATGCCGATGGAGACGGCATAAAAGACGTTGATGAGATATCGATTTATCATACTGACCCGAACAACCCTGACACTGACGGTGACGGATATGATGATAGGAAAGAATTAATAAATGGCTACTCACCTTACAATTCCGAGCCGAAAATCAAGTTAGAGAAAAGTGACGCAGATAAAGACGGGCTAAATGATAGGATGGAATTGAATTTCAAAACCGACCCGACTAATCCAGACACTGATGGGGATGGATATAAAGATGGAGATGAAATAAAGCAAGGTTATGATCCACTAAACATTGAAAAGGTGAAATTAGCCAAGCGGATCGAAGTTGATTTAAAAAAACAAGAACTGTCTTATTTTTTAAACGGAGTGAGAATGGATAAATTCAAAGTTTCAACTGGCAAGGCAAGCACACCCACTCCTAAAGGAACCTTTACTATCGGAAATAAACATCCTAAAGCTTGGTCCAAAGCTTACGGCCTTTGGATGCCATATTGGCAAGGCATTGCAGGCGGAAGGTTTGGTTTTCACGAATTACCGGAATGGCCAGGCGGTAAAAAAGAAGGGGCTAATCATCTAGGCATACCAGTGTCACACGGCTGTATCCGTCTCGGAGTCGGTCCTGCAAAGATCCTATACAACTGGGCAGAGGTAGGAACACCAGTTAAAATTTATTAATTTTAATAATCTAGTTTTAAAAACAATTTTTGATTCTATAATGAATAAATAGTAATTTTTTTGTTTAGAAATTGAAAATTAGAAATTAAACATTATATCCATATGTTATATACAGAACAAGTTATCAAGCATTTTAAAAAACCCCACAACCAAGGGGTCATCAAAAACGCGGATGCAATCGGACAAAAAGGCAACCTGGCCTGCGGTGATGTGATGAAAATATATTTAAAAATCGGAAAGAAAAAAAATGGTCATGAGAGTGAGAACTTCATCAAAAACATAAAGTTTGAAACACTAGGCTGCGCTGCAGCGATCGCTGTATCGTCAGCGCTCACTGATCGAATCAAGGGCATGACTTTCAAGGAAGCTCTGGCAGTAAACAAAGACGATATCGTGAACGATTTGGGTGGCTTGCCAGCGCCAAAAATTCATTGCTCCATGCTAGGCTTAGAAGCTTTGCATGAAGCCATAGAAAATTACGATAAAAAATAAGATTAAATTAATTTAAAATATTATATGATGGATAAAATAAACCAAGCATTGGAAAAAATTCGACCAGCTCTGCAAATGGATGGTGGTGATGTACACGTAGTCGATTTTAGTGAGTCTACAGGCGTGTTAAAGGTTGAATTATTGGGCATGTGTTCTCATTGTCCGATGTCTCAAATTACCCTGAAACAGGGAATTGAAGCGGAGGTAATGAAAGCAGTTCCTGCTGTTAAAAGCGTTATCGCTGTTTAAGAAATTTTTATGAAGAAGATATATTTTGACCATAGCGCAACCACTCCAGTGGATAAAGATGTGTTGAAGGTGATGCTGCCTTATTTCACCAAGAATTTCGGTAATCCATCTTCAATTCATAGTTTTGGGCAGAAAGCGATGACTGGTGTAGATCAAGCTAGGGCACAGGCGGCGAAATTTTTAAATTGCAAACCTGATGAGATAGTATTTACCTCAGGTTCAACCGAAGCGAACAACTTAGCGATAAACGGCGTTGTTAAAGCAATAAACAAAAGAAACAAAGCTGCAAAAAAATTACATATAATCACCTCAGTGATCGAGCATGATTCAGTTTTGGAGCCAATTGCCGGTTTGGAGCGAGAAGGGTTTGAAGTCACCCATCTGTCTGTCAAGAGCAACGGTGTTATCGACCCCGAGGAATTCAAGAAAGCGATCAAAGAAAACACAGTATTAGTTTCAATCATGTATGTCAACAGTGAAGTTGGCAGCATCCAGCCAATCAGAGAAATCGGAAAAATCATAAAAAAAATAAACGATAATAAGTTGAAGACCTGGCAGAATAGGGAACCGAACGAAAGGGGAGATAAGCCAGAACTGATATACTTCCATACCGATGCGACTCAGGCGGCAAATTTTCTAAGCTGTGACACTCAATACAATTACATTGACCTACTGTCGATTTCTGGACACAAGATTTATGGGCCAAAGGGGGCAGGTCTCTTATTTGTTAAATCAGGTACTCCGATTATCGCTAGTCAATTAGGCGGCCACCACGAGAACAACCGCCGAAGCGGCACCTTGAATACTGCCGGCATTATTGGATTGGGAAAGGCACTAGAGAATCTGGATCAAGAAAAGGTAGAAAAAAACAATCAAAACATTTCTAAAATCAGAGATTTATTAGTAGCGGGAATTCAAAAAAATATTCCAGATGTCGTCTTGAATACAGACAGGGAAAATTCAACCCCAGCTCATGCTCATTTCTCATTTTTGGGCGTTGAAGGTGAGTCGATTCTAATTGCACTTGATTTAGCGGGAATCGCTGTTTCTACAGGCTCTGCTTGCGCCTCTAACAGCCTAAAGGCTTCTCACGTGGTCGTTGCCATGGGAATCAAAATTGAAGTCGCACATAGCTCAATCAGGTTCAGTTTGGGCAAGTATAACACTATTGAAGAAGTGGAAACGCTGATTAGGATATTACCGCCAATCATTACAAGGCTAAGAAAAATGTCACCGGAACTATAAAAAAACTGGCCACTTGGCCAGTTTTTATTTGAAGATATCATTGATTTGCGCAGTCTCTTTTGCGCTCACTTTCTTATCGATTTTTTCTACCACTTCATTAAATTTCCTCATATTTACTGTTTCAGCGACGGTTATTCTTTGCAAAGAAATTATTTCATCATAAACAGCCGAAGTATTAAAGACATTCTTATACAAGAATAAAGATGTGAAAAACAATACAACTCCGATTATTGTGAAAACGGATAAATAGACATAAAAAATCAATCTTTTTGAAATAGTTATCATATTATTGCCAATAAGTATCCACCAGCAGCACCATTTTGGTGTCACCGTCTTTTTTAGCAGTATCTTTTATTATCTCGACATTCTTTACATTACTATAGTAGTTAAGCTTTTCTAAGCCCTTTAAGTATCTCACCTGATCTTCAAACTTTCCTTTAGTGAATATTTGTAAAGTCACTTTTTGTGGTGTCTTGTTAATTTTTATACTTCCTAGATTCAATTTTTGCGTTATCCTATTTTTTACAGCCAACTCCTCCAGGTTGGTGATGAATTCAATTTCCTTTTCTTGTTTAATATAACCCCTATCCAACAAACCTACCAGCGGTTCTACTTTTTTTAGATTACTTGAAGTTTGTCTCAAGGCCTGTGCTTTATTGTACTTATTTTCCAGTTCAATAAGTTGCGACTGGATATTTATCTGTATTTTTCTGATCAAAGTAACGCTTGGAAAAATCAAAAATATCAAGATCACAGCGATGACCGTTAATATCACCGCATTAAGCAGTACAATCTTCTCCTTTAGTTTAAATTTCTTAAAATCGATTTTCATAATGATTTTAGATTCTCTTGCTTGATCTTTGCATCTATTTCAAAATAGATATTGCTTTTCTCAAATATATTAGAAAGAGGCATTTCTATCTGGTAAAAAATTGAAGAATCCTCAAGATTGCTTTTGAGTTTTAAAAGACTTTCGCGAGTTTCAGCCGTTCCTTTCAATTTGATCAGGTTTTTTTCTTGAACTATCTCCAAAAAAGTTAAAGAAATGTCAGAAGGGGACTTTTCTGCCAATTCGACCAAGGCATTGGACCATGGTATATACTCATTTTGTATCTGGTTGATGGAAGAAATTTTAGAATTTATTTCTCTGATTTTGGCGTTGTATTCCTGACTGTTTTTTGTAATCAATGTAGTCTGTGATACTACATCGTTAAAATTATGCTGAAGGATGATGCGTGCGGCCAAAAATATCATTGAAACGACAGTAACAAGAATAAGCAATGTTAGATAAGTGCTTTTCAAGATATCATAAATCCGTTTAAGTTTTATTTCTTTTCTCGATTCTTGAGAAATAAGATTAAGTTTGATCATTTTTTATATTTCATCAACAAATACGCCCCGCAAAGCCAAGCCGATGGCAGTCGCCCAACCTGGTTCATTTTCCAAGCGGACAATTTTTTTTGAAAAAGGCGACCCGTTAATTATTTCTTTTCCTGTCAGGTTGTTCAGGGTATTGCCGATCTCAACTTCAATTCCAAGCCTCTTTTTAAGGGTGTGATGAAGATCCAATATGTTTGATCCGCCACCGCAAAGCAAAAGCTTGTTAATTTTCCCATATTCAGAATAATGATACATATGGAATTTGTTGACATCCTCTATTCTTGCAACGAGGTCACTGATCACTTCATCGATAATATCACTTACTACGCCACTGGCCTTTTCCTTATCTAAACCGCATAATATTTTTGCTTTTTCTGCCTGAGCAAAATCAATCTGAAGAGTATCTGATATTTTTTGAGTTATCATCTCTCCGGAAACAGGCATGGAAACAGTGAATAAAATCGTTCCAGCAGCATAAACAATCATGCTGGTCTGTTTTTCCCCGATATCAATAATGCCATAATTTCCGGTTTCATTATCCTTGAATTTATTACTTTCTTCTTTTAAAAGCGCTCTGCAGATAGCTGTGGACTCGATTTCGAATGCAGAAACAGTAAAACCTGTGCTATCAAACAATTGGGAATATTCATCAACGATTGCCTTCGGTGCAGCACCGATCAAAACTAATTGTCCTTGAGGCAAAGTTTTTATTATCTGCCAATCGAAATACATTTCATCGATTGCCATAGGAATATATTTCTCAATCTCAATCTTTATCACTTCAGCGATATCGTTCGGATTTTTTTCAATAGTGATGAGCTTAACAAATGTCTTGTTTTCAGGTAAGCACACAGCAACATCTGTAGAGGTAAATTTTCCTATTTTAGGATTTGATACTAGATCACGGATCAATTCGCCAAGCTCTTCTTTTTTAACGATCCGACTGTCTTCGATCATGCCCTTGGGCAAATTGGATTTTGCACTTGCTTGTATAAAAACATTGTTGCCGATCTTATTGATTTGGCAAATCTTTATCGACAGGTCGGAAATATCGATCCCTATAGGAAAATTTGATGAATTATGGAGTATCATTATTTTATTTTAACATATAAATCCATAATGATTAATACTCTTCTTCCCAATGATCGACAAGAATCACCGGAGAAAATTCCGTTGCTTTCAATACGTCGACCAAAATCTGGTTATCGTGAATGATGTTTACTGTTCTGGACACCCCTTCAATAGTGACTTTTCTTCCCACGATACCCCCCAATACGTTAAAAGTACCGCTGTTATCTAGGTTATTTATATTAACCAAATTTGCAGCGTAAATAATTCCCTGAATGTCTATGTTGCCGACATCACCATCAAAATCAATCTTATTAGTCGCTAGCAAGCCTGACGGTTGTCCGGCAGAATGGGTGATATTTATATTCACTTCATCTTCATTGATCAATAAATCACCTTCGATAACTAATGCTCCGGGTACGGTCAAATTATTAACTTCAGATATTCTCGTATTTCCGACTACATAGGTGATGCCTTGTCCCAAGACGACGTCTTCATTATCACTCAATAGATCTTCGAACTGGTTGGCAGTATAAACATTGACTGCCAAATTCTTGAAAGATGAGGAGGAGGCAGAATTAAAATCTATTGCAGGCATTTCGATTTCTGCTGCCGGTCCTAAAGGATAATTGGCAGCGTAAGTAGAGCTGCTGATATTTATGGTAGAAAATGCACCGGAAGTTAAAAAATTACCGACTGCCTCCAAATTACCGACAATATTCACAATGCTATTATTTTTTATATTAAAAACATTATTAGAGTGTGCGCCGCCTTGATAATTTACTCTACTATTAGAAATTTCGATATTACCGTCAGAATAACCTGCATTATTGCCGATGCCGGATTGGCCAAGTGCTTTATAAATAGAAGTTTTTATTATTCTTTGACTGGTTTTGTTTCCGTTTACAATAAAATTCGCCCTGGAAACGATTTCTCCATGAGCTTGACTTGTATTCTTGATAGTGACCTCGTATGAACCGGAGTTTATCCCGAAAGGATTGTTACGGATAAAGGTGGCCTCCCAATTGGGGATATTTTCAAAATTGTTTTTGTAAACAGGATCGTTTTTTATTTTCCAGATCATTTCATTTACTCCGGCTTCAGCCAAGTAATAAGTTTTAGTGCTAAAAGTCTGACTTTTTGAGATCTTTGTTTCGGTTGCTGTAAAATTCAAAAAATACATCATTAAAAACAGGATTAATGACATGGTTATCATCGCCAAGATGAGTGCAACTCCTTTTTGATCGATTATTTTCATTTAGTTTCTTGTAAATACAGAGGAATTAACATGGAATTTTTTTTGATTTTTTTGGAGCGATATTGAAATATTGATCACACCTGCCGAACCCCAAAAATTTAAATCTTCAAAGTATTCCCCAACTACGCTGGAGTTGAGGACCACCTCTACCGGTGGACCGCCGCCAACATCAACACTGTTCCAGTAGACGTACGTAGTGGGATCTGAATTGAAGTAATAGCCGATTTGAGATCTTTTAAGGCTTGTGCCATCGAGATAATATCTGATGTAAGAAATCTGGCTTAAATCATGTCCATCCTGAAATTGGATCGAGTTAATCGGCGGAATCAGGGGGTCGTTTTCCGAAACTGGCAAGCTGGTGACAATTTTAACCGATTGTCTCAACTCTCTGGACATCCTATCTAGGGTGACTCTGGCATTCTGTAAAAGTTCAGCTTCATTCGAACCTTGGTTATAAGCCTTCTGAACAATGCTGTAGATGGAAGAAACCATCAGGATAATAATTAGAAAGAGGGAAATGCTAACGACAATTTCCGCCAATGTGAACCCAGTTTCTTTAAAGATGTTTTTCTTCATTTATTTTTTACTTACCAAAGTAGTCAAGTTAAAAATTTTTTCTGTTTGTGATTGCGGACTAGTATAATAAACTGTGGTCGATATTTTTTTCAGGTCTAAATCAGAAACAATCTCATTCAAATTGCCATCAACATAAGATACTACTGATTGTCGCTGGAATCCAGGATAATTAGGGATACTATTTTTTGGCTCAATTACACCTACGTTGAGATCAGAATAGGCCACCGAGCCTAGGTCTTCGATTTTCTGCTGAGCCAAATAAGAAGCGACGGAATTGTTTTCCGCTTCACGATTTGCAGCCAGGCCGAAAGGGAATGCCTGAAGCAAGGCGATGGTAACCAGACCCAGAATGGAAAAAGCAGTGATTAATTCAAGCAAGGAAAAGCCTCGTTTGTTGTTTTTTATACTCATTGAGATAACTCTATATAGCCCGAAGGCTTTATATTGATTAAATTAGTTTGACCGGCTGGATTTTGCAAGATAATCTGCCCCGCCTCAGAAACCCCACCGTAAGAATTAAAAATTACCCTATCATTAGTCAAACTATTTATCTGTTGAAAGGAAATGTCCGGATCCAGTTCAACTGACTTAATAGTCGTGGTAGCAAGATCGATCTTTAATAGATCATAGCTGCCATTCAAACGATCTATGGCGACTTGATGAGGTATCTGCTCCGATACGGTCAGCTGTTGCGCATAACGTAAATCTGAGCCCAAAGTTTTTATAGCTGTACTGAGTTTAAGATTGGTTTGGTATTCTCTGAAATAGGGAATTGAAAGTGCGGTCAACATGACCATAATAGATATGCTAACCATCACATTCATCAATAGCGCACCCCTTTGATATTTGTTCATTGATTTAAATGGCATTTGATAATGAATACATCGGCATGATTATGGCAACTGCCATACCACCGATCGTAGTGCCGAGTATTAAGATCAATATCGGTTCCAAAATTGAAGGCAAGGTATCCATTATCTGGTCCACTTCCTCTTCATAAAATTGGGCCAATTCTTCAAGTATTTCATCCAATTCACCAGTCTGCTCTCCGATGTTCACCATTTGGACGACTATCGGAGAAAAAAGTTTCGGGTATTGAGAGATAACTTCATTGATAGTGCTGCCTTTTTTTATCTTTTCTGCGATCTCATTTACGGCTTTCCGGTAATGTAAATTTCCCAATACATTGGCGGTAATCTGAAAACTTTTTATGATCATGATATCTGTTTTGAGTAATGAACTTATCGTTCGGGAAAACTTAGCAAGATTAATTTTTTTTACGATCGGTGAGATGACCGGCAGCTTTAAAATCAAGGCCTGGAAATAATATTTGCCTCGATAAGTTTTTAAAACTCTTATAAAGACAACCACAAAGACAAATATGATAGCAAAAACTAACGGACCGTTATTTACCAGCGTATCACTGACAGTAATCAGGATCTGGGTGGGCAAGGGTAGTTGAGCACCAAAGTCTTTTAACATGCCGGTAAGTTTGGGCACGACCACCATCATCATGAAAGTACCGATCGCACCCATGGCGGTAAGAACAACGATCGGATAGGTCATCGCCCCTTTCACTTTTGATACGAGTTTATGTTGTTTTTTTATCTGGGTAAAAAGTTGGGTAAGTACGCTTTCGAGTTTACCGGAAATTTCTCCCGCCTCCACCATGTTAATGAATAACTCTCCGAAAATTTTCTCATGTGGCGCCAGACTTTCAGTCAAGGTCTTGCCCTTTTCTACATTATCAGCCATGTCCTCGATTACGCCGACAAATTTCTTGCTACTGGTCTGCTTCGCCAAAGTTCTCAATGACATCAGTAAAGAAACTCCTGCTTTAAGCATGATGCCAAGGTTTTGTACAAAAAAAAGTTTTTCCGAAGATGAAATTCTTGAAAAAATAAGCAGAAAATTATTAATTTTCTCTACCAGCCCAGGTTGCTTATTTTCACTTTTTTTTACCAAGACTGCCTCTGCACCGGTTTGATTAAAATTAGTAAGGTTTACACTCATATATTTATTCTTTGGTTACTCTCATTATCTCTTCAATCGTAGTTATGCCATTTTTTGCCTTGATAAATCCATCTTCAACCATAGTGATCATATTTTGTTCAACAGCCGCCGCTCTTATTTCATTTTCCGTGGCCTTCTTTAAGATTAATTCTGATATATTTTGTGTTATCTCCAAGGTCTCGTATATACCTATCCTACCCTTAAAGCCGGTATTATTACATTGTTTACAACCCTTACCATGATAAAAAAGCAAGTCTTCCATGCCATTGTTTTCAGGAATAATTTTTTCCCGCTCCATAGTATCCAGAATCGAATCAATATTGAATTGCTTTGACAGATCGACGACAGTTTGATGATCCAACTTATAACTTTGGATACAGTTTGTGCATATTTTTCGCACCAATCTTTGTGCGATGATCAGATTTGTCGTCGTTGCAATCAAAAAAGCCGGCACACCCATATCCGAGAGCCTGGGCAAGGTGTTAGTCGCATTATTAGTATGAAGAGTTGAAAGTACCAAATGACCGGTCATGGCGGAATGGATAGCGATTTCAGCGGTTTCTTCATCACGAATTTCACCGACCATGATAATGTCTGGGTCCTGTCGTAAAAAAGCTCTGAGTCCATTGGCAAAATTAAAACCGACTTTAGTGTTCACTTGGGATTGATTGACGTGTGGCATGCGATACTCTATCGGATCTTCAATCGTACAAATATTTACCTCTGGTGTATTAAGGATATTCAACACAGTATACAAAGTGGTGGTTTTACCCGACCCGGTAGGTCCGGTTACCAAGGTCATGCCATGCGGCTTGTTAATATTTCTTTTGATTATTTCCAGTTGGCTAGGTTGAAAGCCCAATTGTTCAAGGTTTAGAATTTGCGCTTTTTCTCTCAAAAGACGCATGACGATTTTTTCTCCATCAAAAGTAGGAATTATGGATACCCTGAAGGAGACTTTGTAATCTTTATTATTTACTTTAAAACGGCCATCTTGCGGCAGGCGATGTTCATCAACCTTGAGATTTGCCAATATTTTTATTCTAGCAATCAGGCCGAGCTGTGCTGTTTTTGGTAACGTCATCACATTCCTCATTATTCCATCAATCCTATATCTGACATTGATTTCTTTTTCTTCCGGCTCAATGTGGATATCACTGGCATCTTCAAAAATCGCATATTCCAAGAGGGTATCGACGATTCTTACTACCGGCAGGTCGGCAGCAAGTTTTTTCAAATCTTCTCCGCTTTGTTGCTCTTTGATAGCACCCGCCTCCAGATTGTCTATCTCTGCTTTTAAATTCTCATGATACTGCTTTAGAGCGAATTGAATACCATCCGGAGAAGTAAGATGGATGATCGGCTCCAAACCGGTTTTCTTTTTTATGAATTCAAAAATTTCTAAATTAAACGGATCGAGAGTTGCTAATTTTATTTCTTTGTCATTTGCCTCAAAGGCAATCAGACCATGAGTCGAGGCAACCGGTTCAGGAATGATGAATAAGACGTCTTTGCGGATTGCTAGATCCTTGATATTCACAAAGGATAAATCAAACACTTTGGCAGCATTTTCGTATAACGATGCCTGAGTTATTATTTTCTTATCAAGCAGATAATCTTCAAGCTTGACATTGGCCGCTACTGCCTCTTTTTCCATCTTAAGGAAATCGGCATCTTTAAGGATTTTTGATTTGATTATTATATCCTTGATTTGTTGAGCATTAAGCATTTATTCCGAGTAATTTTATAGTAAATTTATTATAACATAAATCAGTATTAATATAAAATATCTTTATAAAAAAAAATAAATGTGTTAATGTAATAAAGGAACGGATGCAAAGTAAAGCCTCTTATGATATTTTTTTCTAAAATTTTAAACAACATTTTTTTATTCAGGCAATGGCTGAAAGGATTAGCAAGTAATCTTTTCGGTCTTTTGTATTTCAAAATCTATTTCTCGGCGACCATATTTATCAATCTACTTAATTGGATCTTGGCGATATTCATCAACCAAAAAAACACCGCAGATCAAGTAATCCTACATTACAACGTAGACTTCGGTGCCAATCTTATAGGGAATGAAAAACAGCTATACACGCTTCCTTTGTTGGCCCTTACTATCTTTTTGGTCAATTTGATCTTAGTCAATAATTACCGGAACGATAAGTTCATTTCTCACATCTTGCTAATGAGCGCCCTTTTGGCAAATATATTTTTGTTGATCGCTCATGCGACATTATATTTAATAAATTTTAGATAACCACGCTATGGAGACTTTTTATATCGTTCGAATCCTATTTTTGACTTCCTTGGCTTTTATTTTTGCCATTGCCTGGACCCCATTGCTAACTCATTTTTTGTACAAATACAAAATGGGGAAGAATATTCGCAGTAGTGGCGCAACGCCAGTATTTACCCAATTACATGCAGCCAAGGCGGGTACGCCGGTGATGGGCGGATTATTGATCTGGGTTACAGTACTTATCTTTTCCTTATTATTTTATTACTTGAGCAAATTTTTTTCCTGGCAGATTCTTGATGATCTGAATTTTTTATCCAGAAGCCAAACTCTTCTACCTTTAGGTGCTTTGGTTGCCTCCGCTTTGGTCGGCATGGTTGACGATTGGCTTGATGTAAAGGGAAAAGGAGTCTTGGGTGGGGGCGGACTTAAAGTAAGACACCGTTTAATGATATATTCCGGAATTGCCGCTGTCGGTGCTTGGTGGTTTTATTATAAACTAGGTTGGGATTTTCTCCACATTCCTTTTTATGGCAATTTACAGTTGGGTTGGTCTTATATCCTGATTTTTATCCTGGTAATCGTAGCTACAGCTTTTTCTGTCAATGAGACAGACGGACTGGATGGCCTAGCTGGCGGAGTCTTAATGACCTGCTTCAGCGCTTTTGGCGTTATCGCCTTTGTTCAAGGCAAATATGATCTAGCAACTTTTTGTGGCGTAATTGTGGGTGCCTTACTTTCCTTTTTGTGGTTCAATATTCATCCGGCACGTTTTTTTATGGGCGATACCGGCTCAATGAGTTTAGGGGTTACTCTCGGTGTTATTGCCATGTTGACTAACAGCGCATTGATTCTGCCGATTATCGGATTTATTTTTGTCATAGAATCCGCTTCCGTAATCATTCAATTATTATCAAAAAAATTAAGAGGCAAAAAAATATTCTTATCCTCGCCGATCCACCATCATTTTGAAGCGATCGGCTGGTCTGAACCGAAAATCGTGATGCGCTTTTGGATAATCGCTCAGATATGTGCTGCAATCGGCTTATTTGTCTTCCTTTTGGATAAAACTTTTTAACATGGCTCAATTCAAGCAAAAATTCAACAAGCTTATCGGCAGAAATGGGGAGCCCGATATTGCCATGTTAGTCACAGTTTCCATAATCATACTTTTGGGCTTGATCATGCTTTCAAGTGCCTCTGGAACATTTGCTTATTCCAGGTTTAATGACGGCTACTACTTTATTAAACATCAATTTCTGGCTCTTTTGATCGGCATCGGATTATTTTTTTATTTTTCAAAAACCGATTATCATATCTGGAAGAAATATTCTATCCATTTATTAATCTTCTCTGTTGTCTTGTTGATATTAGTGTTTATTCCTGGTATCTCTTCATCGGCAAATTTTAAAGCTCAAAGCTGGATAAATATTTTCGGTTTTTCGCTTCAACCTTCAGAATTCGTAAAATTAACTTTTCTAATATATTTAGCTGCTTGGCTGGAGGCAAGGAATAAGAAACTAGAATCAGTTTCCCAGGGTGTCGGTCCTTTCTTGGCAGTGCTTGGCGTGATTGCTTTCCTGATGTTGATGCAGCCGGATTTCGGTACACTCTCAATTATTGTCATCACTTCTTTAATCGCATATTTTGTTGGTGGAGGCAAGGTGAGCCATATTTTTATGATCATTTTAGCCGGCATTATCGCCCTATTCATAATGGTGCAGTTAAAGCCCTATCAGGCGGAACGTTTCCGCTGCTTTATGGATCCTAGCTATAATTCTGCAGGTACCTGCTATCAAGTCAATCAATCTTTGATTGCAGTCGGTTCCGGCGGTCTCTGGGGCAGAGGATTCGGGGCTTCCAGGCAAAAATTAATGTACCTTCCAGAGGTTAGCGGTGATTCGATTTTCCCGGTAATCGGTGAGGAAATGGGCTTTGTTTTTTCAAGTCTTCTAGTAATCTTGTTTTTGATATTATTTTATCGAGGTTACATTATCGCAAAAAACTCACCAGACCATTTCGGCCAAGTATTGGCTATCGGTATTGTATCCTGGATCACTATCCAGGCCATCATCAATATCGGCGGTATGATCAACCTGATGCCGATGACCGGCGTACCGCTTCCGTTTATCAGCAGTGGTGGATCGGCAATCATGTCCGCTCTTGCTGCAGTCGGCATCTTGGCAAATATCAGCCGGCAGGCGAAATATTAATTCCCCCTCTCCTTACTAAGGAGAGGGAGGGGTGAGGTTGGTTGATAGTTTGTAAATTTTTCGATTTATGAGCATGATTTATTAACGACAAACCTCACCCTAGCCCTCTCCTTCGTAAGGAGAGGGGATAAAATTCGTTTATGACTGTAAAACATTACAAAATTCTTCTTACCGGCGGTGGTACGGGTGGATCAGTCACTCCTTTATTGGCTGTTGCCGAGGAGTTGAAAAACAATTCAGTACCAGGCGAATATAATTTTTTGTGGATCGGTTCAAAAAAAGGAGTCGAATCAGAAATGGTCAAAAAAGCAGGCATCCAATTCCGCCATATCCACAACGGAAAGTTCAGAAGATACTTTGATTTAAAAAATTTAATTGACCCATTATTTATTTTGCTCGGGTTTTTTGAAGCTCTTTGGCTAATGATAAAGTGGAAACCGGATTTGATCATGAATGCCGGCAGTTTTGTCAGCGTACCGGTGATTTGGGCTGGCTGGCTTTTGCGAAAACCGATCATTACACATCAGATGGATATTCGCCCAGGCTTGGCCAACAAGCTAATGAGCCCATTTAGTGATGTTGTCACCGTAACTTTTGAAAAATCCTTAGCAGATTATGGAGCAAAAGCCAGGCTAGTGGGCAACCCGATCAGAAAAGAATTGATGGTTCCCGTCAAAAAAATCAAAAATACACTAGGGCTAAAAAACAACCTGCCGCTAGTCTTGATAGTCGGCGGCGGCACGGGAGCGGAAGCGATAAATCAAGTCGTGGAAAAGTCTGTCAATCAATTAGCTAAATTTTGCCAGATTATCCACATTACCGGCAAAGGAAAAGGTTTGAAAAATCTCCGCCACAACAATTATAAAACTTTTGAATTTTTAAATGCCGATCAAATTGCCGAGGCCTTAATAATGGCTGATCTGGTAATCTCTCGCTGTGGCATCGGTTTCTTAAGTGAATTAGCTTATTTGGCCAAACCCTCATTATTGATTCCCATGCCAGGTACTCACCAAGAAGAAAACGCAGCAATATTTAAAAAAGCCCATGCGGCAATAGTAATCGAACAAGCAGATTTAAAAGAACAATTATTGGTAATGGTGACAAAATCCATTTTGGAAGATAAAGCCTTGCGAGAGGAATTGAGTAAGAATATTAGGAAAATCATGAAAAGCGACGCCAAAAAAGAAATAGTTAAAATCATCGGAAAGATATTAAATCATAAGCCGTTTTGATTTGAAATTTGTTTTAATATTTTGTATAATATTAGTAGTTAATATGAGAATTTATTTATTAATTTTATTTAAATAATCTTGGGATATGGGATAATTAACTTATCTAAAAAAATGAATATGAAATTAAAAAACATGAACTGGAAGAAAATAATAATTATTGTTGCCATTCTATTTTTAATCGGTACAATAATTAGAATCGCGCTTTACTTTCAAATTAAATCAACCGCAAATGAGTTTTCTAAATTTGCAACTGATTCAAGGGACCGCTCAAGGGAAGCAGCGATAAGAGTTATAGGCAGTACTATTGTTATTGGTTTAGAGGACTGGAAAATAAAACATGGCGATTATTCAAATTTTATAGAAGGTGTTGATATTTCTAAACTAACACCTTCATTAGCTGGAAAAATAAAAAGTGCCGAAGTCGAATACGAAGTTTTTACCACGAAACAAAATTATGTTATAAAAATAAAACCATCTAATCAAAAAATAATATATTGTTTTGACCCAAGCGTAAGTGATCTTAAAATAATCTCATTTGATGGAACAAATTTTAATTCTCCAACAGACTGCAATGGAATAAACATAGAATAAATACCAAATAAAATAAGGAAGGGGTTGCGACAGCTTATAATAGCCAATTTAATACGTGAAATTGTCCCTACGCCAAATTTTCATCCTTTGGTAAAAGTTGACGTTAATCAACAATTAAAGAGAAGACAAAGAAAATTACAAATATATTTAAAATTTAGGTTGTTGTTTTTAATTACTTTTAACTAGTATTTCGTACTTGACTTACCCTTGATTTTAACTTAATATAATTTTAACAATAAAATATTTATCAAGAGCGCAGCGAGGGAACTAGCCCAAAGACCTGCCGACAACCCCAACCAAGTTGGAAGGTGCCACTAGACCCCCAATTTGGAGGAAAGATAAAGCTAAATGAGCAAACCTTTTTCCAAAATGGAGGAAGGATTTTTTGTTTAATGCTCATTTTGAAATTAAAGACTACAATTCAATCAAAGACCACCTCAAGGGTAGCTTGAGGAATGGAGGAGTCCATGTCAACCGTAAATGATGTCACCATCGACCGCGAAGGCAAGGTCTATACACCCGAAGGATGTATCGGCTATTTCCCAAGCGAAGAAGAGGGCGGTAAGGCAACGAGAATCACAGTAGCGAATTCCGTTTCCGATCATCAACCTCAACCCTTCTGACCAGTATAAAACTGGTCTTTTTATTTGATTTTTTAGTTAAATAAGGGTAAAATATTAACAATACTTATTAATAAACACCTGTCATCTCGACGAGTCAGCAGACGAGGAGAGATCTCTCGGATAAGTATAAATTCTATATTTTGATTAATAATTTAATAGAAAATAACTTTGGCTTAATTAAACCTTTTACCTTTATCCGAGATCTCTCACCCTCAGCTGAGGGATTCGAGATGACAGAGAATAAAATGGACACAACAAAACTTAAAAAAATTTACATGATCGGCATAAAAGGAGTTGGCATGACAATGCTTGCTCAATTTTTTGCTGATAACGGCATCGAAGTAATCGGTAGCGACACCAAAGAAATCTTTATGACCGATGAGGTTTTGAAAAAAGCAGGAATAAAAGTCATTGAAGAATTTGATGAAAATAATATTCCCAAAGATGCCGATTTGATTGTTTATTCAAGCTCGTATAATAGCAAGACCAATCCAGAGGTAGCCAAAGCCGTAACCGGAAAGATTCGAGCGATTCCATATGCCATTGCCTTGGGCGAGGTGTTCAATCAAAAATACGGTATTGCAGTAATCGGATCACATGGCAAAACTACTACCACCGCTTGGCTTGGCTTTGTATTGGAGCAGGCCGGGAAAAAGCCGAATGTGATGGTGGGTTCGGTGGTTCCTCAGTTCAACGGTTCAAGCTTAGTAAATACCTCCCATTATCTAATAGTTGAAGCAGACGAGTACCAGAACAAGCTGCAATATTTCAACCCCAAAGGTGTCTTGCTAAATAATATCGAGTATGATCATCCGGATTATTTTCCTACTGTAGAAGATTATCAAAATGTTTTTATTGATTTTATCAAGAAAATTCCTAGCAAAGGTTTTTTGGTTGCCAATTTCGATGATGAAACGATTAACAAGGTTGCCAAAGTTAATTGCCGAGGCCATGTGATCAGCTATGCCATCAATAATACTGCAGATTTTATGGCCTATGATATCAGCCAGCAAGATGGACAGCAATTTTTCAAAGTAAGAATGGCCGTGGATGCTGATGCAGCTGATTTTTCTGATGAAAAAGCGAAGGAAGATTTTAACAAAAGTCAAAGCGAGCTTGGTAGCTTCAGTATAAAACTTTCCGGTATCCATAATATTTATAATGCCCTAGCCGTCATCGCCGCTTCCATTGAACTAGAAGTCGATTTGGTTGATATCAGAAAAAATTTGGCAGAATTCACAGGGACAGCTCGACGGATGCAGAAGATGGGTGAATATAAAGGCGCGATAATCATCGATGATTATGCCCACCACCCAACGGAAATAAAAGCAACGCTCAATGGCGTAAGACAACTATATCCAAAAAATAATTTAAAAGTCGTTTTCCATCCCCACACTTTCACTCGCACTCTGGCGCTTCTTGATGATTTTGCCTCTAGCTTTGCCTTGGCCGATGAAGTGATTGTTCTTGATATTTATGGCAGTGCCAGAGAACAGCAGGGCGGAGTCCATGCGAAAGATCTGTTAGAAAAAATAAAAATAAATTATCCGACAAAAAAGATAATGCATATCCCGACCTTGAAAGAAGTTGAAACCTATCTCAGAGATGACTTAAAGAAAAACGAAGTTGTAGTATTGATGGGCGCAGGAGATGTATTCAGAGTAGGCGAAAATTTAATTAGCTAGGATGAAGACAACAAAAACAATCGATGATTTTGATTTGAAAAAATTCTGGATTGATCTCTGGAATCTGCTTTCATTTACCAAAAAAGAAATCAAAAAGTTATTAGTAATGATAATTATTACTGAACTGCTTTTTTTCATCGGCCCTTATCTTTTCAAAAAGATAGTTGACGTAATCGCCAAGTTCTCTGTGGAAAATTTAGATGAACTGATTTGGTTAATTGCAGTAATGTTTTTGGCCAGTCAATTCACCTCAATCGTTCTGTACTTCACCGACAAAATGATCTTCAAAATCATTGCTGAGTCTGAAAGATATCTTCCAGTCTTTGCTCAGCAAAAGATGGTTTCTCTGAGCTTGTCTTACCACGAACGCGAGAACACCGGCAATAAAATTTCTAAAATACAGCGAGGTACTGACAAGGTAATCATGCTTTTGGCAGATATGTGCTGGCAAGTCGCTCCGACTCTAGTACAAATTATTCTTACTGCAATCATATTATTTATCTTTGATTGGCGCTTCGGTTTGATTTTCATTTTTTTCGTCCCTTTATTCATAATCTTGACTTTAAGGCTCAACAAGCAAGTAACACCTGCGCGGAAGATTCGTCATGATAAATATGAAGAATCAAACGGTCAAATGACTCAGTCCATCATAAATATCAATACAGTCAAATCTTTTGTCCAAGAAAACAGAGAAACCAAGACATTCAGCGATATGCGGGCAGATATCAAGAAAAATGCTTTACTGGAATTTTATGGAATCTTGAAATTCAATCTAGGCAGAAATCTCGTCATTGATACTGGCAGAGTGCTTATGCTAGCTTTTGGTGTTTATCTGGTCTGGCAAAACTTGATCACCATTGGCAGTCTCATCTTTATCTTTACTATCTCAGAAAAAGCCTTTTTATCTTTATATAGAATTTCAAAATTATACGACAGGATCATGGATAGCAGTGAAGCAGTTACCCGGCTTGATGAACTGACAAAAGAGGAATCTGAAATCATTAACAAAGAAAACGGAATAAAGCCAAAGAAAATTATAGGACAGATTGTCTTTAAAAACCTGGATTTTGCCTACGAAGGAAGCGGTAAAAAATCTTTGAATAATATAAATGTAAAAATAAATTCAGATTGCATCACTGCCTTGGTCGGTCCTTCCGGCGGTGGCAAGACTACACTTGCCAGAATGATCTATCGCCACTACGATCCAACCAAAGGCGAAATATTACTGGATGACAAAAATCTAAAAGACTATGATCTTTTTTCATTTAGAAAACATATCGCCATCGTTCCTCAAGACGTAGAAGTTTTCAATGAAAGCGTAAGAAATAATATTGCCTACGCCAAACCCAAAGCTAGCACAGAGGAAATAATTGCCGCTGCAAAAATCGCCAACGCCCATGAATTCATTGATCAGTTATCGGAAAAATATGATACTCTGGTAGGGGAAAGAGGCGTAAAACTTTCTGGGGGCCAAAGGCAAAGAGTGGGCATTGCTCGGGCTATTCTTGCTAATCCAAGTATTCTGATTTTTGACGAAGCCACCAGTAATCTGGATTCATACAGTGAAAAATTAATCCAAGATGCTATGAGCAAAGTCAGCAAGAATAAAACAGTTATTATAATTGCCCATCGTCTCAGCACGATCAAAAAAGCCGATAAGATCATAGTTTTAGAAAACGGAAAAGTTGTCGAAGAGGGCAGCCACTTCGAACTCTCCAAGAAAAACGGCGGCCTCTACTCAAAACTATTAAAATTACAGGAGTTGGGGGAGGTGGATTAGATTAACTGTGATAAATAATTGAAAATTTAATTATGAAAAAAATTACTAAAAAATATAAAATAATTTTCGACACTAACATCTTGTGGCAAGACAAGGAAGACAAGGTAAGTAAGCTATTTAATTTATCGCTTGAAGAATCGTTTAAATTTATTAAAGAACACTCTTTAAATAGTAAAATTATTTTGTCCATACCAGAAATTGTAGTTGCTGAAAGAATTGAACAAACCTTGTCTGATGTAAATAATATGGTGAACACAATTGCCAATAAAGTACAAGCTCTTAGTCCTTTTGGCGTTAAAATCTCAGAGAATTGCTATAAACTAAATTATGAAAAAGAAATTATCAAAATAAAAAAAGCTATCTTAAATAAATCACAAGTTGAGGTGATAAAATCGGCCAAGGTTAGGCAATCAGAAATAATTAGAAGATCACTTAAGGGTATAAAACCGTTTTCTGCAAAAGGTGACAAAGGTTTTCGTGACACAATAATTTGGCTAAGTATCTTAGATGATGCAAAAATAAATAATGATTGCAATTATATTTTGTGTTCAAACAATAGTAGCGACTTCAACGAAACATCCTTGAGTGAGGAATTTATGTTGGTTAACAAAAATAGTTTTAAGGTTGTTTCCGATATGCCCTCATTAAAACAATTGCTTGACGTTGAGTTTGACTTAAATCTTGAACTAAAAAAATTGTTTCAAGAAATTAAAAATGAACTTAATAAAAAAATTGGTGATATTATGGTTTCTGTGAATAATTATGAGGTACGTCGTAAATCTGCGCTTGAAAATGCACTAGATGTAACAACAATGTATGAGTCAATTAGACTTGATAACAGTGAAGAGTTTATTGCTGGTTACAATTTTAAAAGCATTTCTTATGATAATATTTTTGAAACAAAATATGGTGCATTTAATATACGGGCTACAGTAACTACAATCCCCAGGATGAAAAATAGCACGTATAGACATATTCCTTCATACATAAATTTATATGAAACAGAAAAGACCGATATTTTTAGCGTTATACTCGATTATTCTATCAAAAGTAATTTAATAACTGCTATTAACGTCACGAAAGTATCTCCACATAGATATTCGCATAGCCTATAAAATTCTAAATTTAATTACACAAAACAACACACACGTGTCATTCCTGCGAAGGCAGGAATCCAGAAAAAAGTTATTACATTTGATATGGACAAGGATCAAATTAAAAAAGAATATAAGATTATTTCAGATCAAATCAGGAAATACAATACTGAGCTTGGGCCATTTTTTGATTTAAAAATGAATTTGAAAGATTTTTCTCAAACTCTTTATTCTTTTGAAGCAACAAAAGAGCACCTTTTACGCCAAAATTTATTAAAAAAAGTCATTGATAATAAATTAAATCGACTTTTTGGAGATGAATACAAAGAAGAACTTAAAATTGATTTAGAGGGGAAGCTTGCTTTAAATATTGCCGATCATCATCAAATAATAAACCATCCTGTTTTACTATCTTCAAATATAATCAGCAGCACAGATAAATTTTTAAAAGATAGGAAACAAAATGCAATAATTGTAATTTCGAGCGGAGACGTACCTCCAAATAATTACTTTAGCAGGAATGGTTTTACTTTTCATGACAAAAGAGTTCCTTTATTTAGTAATACGGAGAGGGAATTGTGTTCTTATTATATACCCAAAAGAGATTTTAACTTCGTAGAAAGATTAAAATTATGTGACCGCTGGAAAGAGTTTAATCAAGTTGAGAAAGAATTCCTAATGAATGAATGTGAAACATTGAAATCATACGATTATTCAAGGTGCAATAATTATATTGATCAAATATCCATAATAGTAAAAAATTCTTGGAAAAGGATGTTTGAAGAAAAACTAAGGAATAATTTGCCTGAACTCATTTATTTAACTCAAGAAGAAATTGTAACTGATTGTTTGGTTGAACTACTAGAAAATGATGATAACATTATATCTAAAAGTATTTTTGACAATGAATTCAGAAATTGTGTATTGAATAATTTTCGAGGGATTGTAGTGACTTGGAATGAAAAAGAGGAAAAAGGCACACATTTTTTTTGGAGAAAATATCCAGATCGTAATCAATCTATACGGCTGTACGTTGAAAACGGCATTTTAAAACCAAAAGACCCAAGATTTAACCACTTAAGTATACCACTTGAAAAAAAGATCATTATTGAATTGCTCAAGAAAAGAGAAATCTATCCGAGTTTGTTCACTATTTTTGGTGTATTGAATTTTTATTCAGGTGTTAAGCCTTTAGTCGGTTACGGCTCGGTAATTTACTTACATCTGATGAAACTAGCCTGGGAAAAAACCTTAAAAGAAATGAAAATGCAAAAAGAACTTGAACTTTTAAAAACAGTACAAACCAATGGATTGGTTGCTGGATTAACTGTTGCATTTCAAAGATTAAATGGTAAAGTTAGAGCACAGTATGGCTACGATATCATATTTGAGGGTGGACTGACTGATGAGTATCTTAGAAAAATTTTTAGCATGCCTTATTCTGACTTTATTTCAGTGGCAGCTGTAGATTTATACGATTATACAGCTCAAAAATATATACCTGCCGATATAAAAATTATTCCCCAAATTACATCAAATGATTTTGCCGAATTGAATTTTAATTGGCTATAAAAAATATGAAAAAAATAAATCTAGCAGTTATTTTTTACGGAGATAAATCTCAAATAAAAATAAATGAGTCTCAATTTAAAGATTTGCAAAATAATTTGATTGATTTTAACTTAAAAAAATACGATTTAAATAAATTTGAGCAAAATACTCTATTAAGAGATTTTAAAGCAGGGATAATTGATATTGTTTTAAAAAATTCATACGGCAGAGGCCATGAAGCACTTATTGAATCCTTTTTAGAATTGAATAATATCCCTTATTTAGGATCTAATTCAGAAACAACATTTTTGGGTACTTCAAAATTCCTAGCAAAAGAAATTTTTCGCTTGCACAATTTACCGATTGCAGAAGACGTTTTTGTTGATAAAATAATCTGGCAAAAAAATAATAAGATTATTTTAAATTCTATAAAACAAAAGATTCATTATCCATGCATTGTTAAAGATTCTAGTGGCACTGATAGCAGGGGAATATTTGTTTCAAAAAGCGAGGCTGAGCTTACAAGAATTTTAAATAAAAATCTAAACCATAAAAATTCATTTCTAGTAGAAAAATACATTTCGGATCCATATGAAGTAACTTGTATGGTGGTCGGCAATGAGAAACCTCTTGCATATGAACCGATTGGCGTAAACAACAACGTAAAAGGTTTGCTAACTGCTGACATGAAAGATAATAATAGTTCAATTGTTTTAGAAATTCCTACAAAGCTACCAAAAAAGATAGTTAAAGAAATTAAAACTATTGCACAAAAAGCACATGAAGCGTTAGGATGCAAAACATTTTCCCGATCAGACATTCTAGTTAAAAATGGAAAACTATATCTTCTTGAAGTTGATGTGCATCCAGGTTTTAGAATAAATAGTGCAACAACAGTTAGTGCAAAATTTACCAAACAAAATTTAAATAATCTGTTTTTAAAATTTTATAATTTAACTAAATAAAAACTATGGAAAAGCTCAAAACAGCAGACATGCATCAAGACACTCTAAACCCGATATTGGCTGAAATTTTAAAGAGGCCGGAATTAAATCATGCAGAAAAAAGAGCAAGTCAACTACCTCGAGAAGGACTTTTAAAACTAGATTTAGCCTTCTCTTCTGTTTATAGGAGGATCAATGATGAAATGAAAGCAGTAGCGCAACAGGGTGATCCAAAATTACAAGAACCGATTAAAGCTGATCATTTGGAAATAATTAAAAAGTATAGAGCAACTAGTGATTTTAATATCATTGAAAAACCAGAAGACTTAGGATTGGAACAAAAAGATAAAACAAACATCATCCTTCATTTAGAATGCGGAGACATTTTAACCGGCCCCGATGTAGTAGAAGAACTTTATGCAAGAGGAATTAGATCGGTTGGTCCTATGTATAACCATGACAATCAAATCGGTGGCGGTGCTGGAGGCGATAAAAATAGGGGGCTGACTCCTGAGGGAAGAAGAATAATTGATAAAATGGTTGAACTAGGAATGATTATTGATACCGCGCACGCTAATAGAAAAACCGCGCAAGACATTCTTGATCGAGTTAGAGAATATGAAAAAGTCGCAATCACTCACACTGCTTTTGGAGAAAAAGAAAGATTTATGACTCCTGAATTATTAAAAGAAGTCGCATCACGCGGAGGTGTAGTTGGCATGAATGCAGCAAAGCCATTTTTTCCTACACTTGATGCATACATCAATGGTCTCAGAGACGCAAGTCAAATCACTGGATCAACTGAAAACCTTTCAGTTGCCACAGACTTTGGCGGCCTTGATGCCGAACATCTTTATGAAGAATTTGACGAAATAGGCAAACTTTCAATTATTGCAGAGAAGTTATCGGCTGATGGAAATTTTAGTGATCAAGATATTGCAAAAATTATGTATGGCAATATTGAGAGACTGGTTAAGAAGTTATAATTAAAATTAATTTATGAAGCCATTTAGCATTAGCCCTGAATATTACTATAACCACCACGAGGATATTCAAAAACGCGAGATACCGGAATCCTTAACTGAACGCATAGGAAGTACTGAATTTGATGCTGAGGGCAAAATAGAACTGAAAAATTCAATTTTAGATTTGTCCATAGTCTATGGAAAGGAACTCGAGGCAGTAAATCTTGCCAAAGGATCTGAAATATACAAGAAAGAAGATGATGATAATTGGAGAATGTTGCACGAACTCAAACTTAATGATTGCAAGGGCAATGAACTGGATTTAAGCCCTTATCTTGATAAGTATCGAACTGCTTTTTTAATAAAAACGAACAAAAAAAATGGTGGCCGTTTCTTTTTTGATGATAGTTATCAGCCAGCAATTACTGTTCGGGCAGATGTTTTGTCTATGAACGGAATAATTACACTATTGCACGAGATAGGACATCTTGAGCTGATCAACAAACAAGTAAAAACAGGTCCTGATAAAAATTATTATTATTCAAGAGCAGTTAGCTATATAAAAACTTTTAATAAAAAATTATTTACTAAGGAAGAAAGAGAAAATCCTGACTTTCTGGAATATATCGCCAGTTATGTTTTGCAAACCGAACGTGACGCCTGGGCTTTTTGTTTAAATAAATTAAGGCCTTTTATAAGGGCCGGCTCTATAAACAAAGAAGATATACTAGTAATGGCTCATGATTGGGCATTGCAAAGTTATAATGATAGATTAAATTCCACACTAAATCCTTCATTAATTGAGTCGATTAAAATGAAACTTGTAGGCAGTATTAATACATTATTAAACAGAACTTGAAAAATTGTGTTTATATGTTCACTAAAACCTTTAAAAAATTTCTAAACATTAATATATCAAAACAAAAAATTATTACAAAACGGCGCCAAGAGCACAAAGATGTAAAGTAACCAAGGATAAGCACAATCAAAAAAGCCGATAAGATCATAGTTTTAGAAAATGGAAAAGTTGTCGAAGAGGGCAGCCACTTCGAACTCTCCAAGAAAAACGGCGGCCTCTACTCAAAACTATTAAAATTACAGGAGCTGGGGGAGGTGGATTAATATATAAATTTATGTTTAGCGAAAATTCAAATAGACTCACGCCAGTAAATAAACTTTGGGAAAGCGATGAAAATAATGATTTAATCAATCGTAATTTTAACCGTTACTTAAAAGAATTAGGGGAAGCGAACATTAACGAAGCTGATTTATTGCAAATCCTTCAGCAAGGAAAGGTATTGGATGTGGCTTGTGGAGAAGGTAATTTTGTCAATGATTGCTTGGAAAGGAATATTGATGCTTATGGAGTAGACATAGCCCTTGGCAATAAGTCAAACGTAGAAAGATTAACTTCATCTAATAAGTTGCCTGTAAAACTAAAAGAAAGGTTGGTAGCAGGGGATGCAACTTCATTGCCTTTCAAAAATGATTCATTCAATGCAATAACTAATCAAGCCGGTGCTTTTTCTTACGCTCATAGTCCTCAAGAAATAATTAAAACCTTACAAGAACAAATCAGAGTACTTTCTCCTGGGGGTAAAATTATTATTAACCCGATTGAGATAACAACAAATAGTTTCTTTCCAGTCAATTTTGTTAATGCTTTTTTAGACAAAGATGAAAAACTGACTGAAGACAAAGTAGAAGAAATTAATTCGGCATTTAATGAAGAAATAAATAATCTTATTAATAACAATCAAATTAAAATCGAAGTAAGGGAAAAAGAAAATGATGCTTATTTTAAAAGAGGGATTATGTATGGGGTGGTTATAATAACAAAAACTGGGAAAGAGTAGTTTAATTACTATTTTGAAAAATATTTCAAAAAAATAGGACAGGCTTTTCAGTCTGTCCTTTTGTATTTAGGAAACCATTTTGAAATAGATTACAGATTCGGTGTCATAGATCAATTGCCATGCCGTACCATAATCTGCGGGTCTCCCACATACTGCAATCACGAATTCTGGATCACAAATGATTAGGCTGCCATCCGGAATATCCAATAAAGTTTGGAGCGCAATCTTGTGGTCAAGGCTGGCAAACCTCTGCTGCGCCCTGTAAAATTCCGATCTGTCATTCTCACCCTTGCCTAAAACATTAGAGGAGTAGCCGTTACCGAAAATTGGGCTACTGAAATTGACGTTCAACCCAAGGAATTGTGCCATCTGTTCGTGTGAAATGCTAGTACCCGAGTACACACATTCCCTTACTTGATCGAAATCAGCAATACGCTTCTGGTGCGCTTTTGCCTGTTCAATACCCCTTTCTGTCATCAACTCATTCACCCCTTGCACCAACTCTCCAATAACCAAAACAGTGACTTTCATTTTCCCTCCGTCATTATCACAAGGTTAAGTGTTGAACATAATGCACTTTGAGCTCAGAGTTTTTTCCTTCCATGACTACTTCCACCCTCAAGGTCATCACTTCGCCAGGCTTCATTAACTTCATTTCCGGATCCTGCTCTATCGCCAATGATTCAAGAAATGGTAAATCCCCACTAGTAATTATCAGTAGATTTGAGGATTTTTTTGCCATACCATCTCTGGTAAGTTCAGCAACAGTTCTGAGCAATCCCTTTTTTACTTTATCGAGAATGCCTTCAAACCCTATTGGGGCAGAATTTTTCCAATCTGCAATCGTCCCAGAAGTCAAAGTTTTGATCATCGATATGACCTCTGCGGGGTTCTTGCTTTCCATCTGTTCGGTGGCAACACCATCGAATCGGTTTGACATTACAATTATGCTTTCGCTGTCTTCCATGAATTTGAATAGACACGAAGCCGTCACCAGACATTGTGCATTATTCGGAGTGAAACCGCGATGAAAAAAAATACCTTTCAGATGCTTCTTGAAGCATTGAGAAATTATCTCTTCATCAGCCGCCTTAATCACCCAGATCAACAAACCAACCCTTCTCTTGTTCATTCCTTCTCCTTTTTTACTTGATTAATGTACATGCAACTGTATTGTTGCAATGCTCTATTATGCATTTTTATTAGTAGTTTGTCAACACTTACTTTTTCGTTAAATTGTTGTACAATTAATAAATAAACCAGTCTACATACACTAGCTAGAGCAACAAATATGAATATCGAAGAACAAATTGAACAAAACGTACCCTTGGCACCATTTAATACTTTTAAAATTGGTGGACCGGCAAAATACTTCGTACAGGCAGATAATACTGAGGAAATAATCGAATCAATCAAGTGGGCAAAAAACAATGGCCATAAATATTTCATACTAGCTGGTGGCAGCAATGTCCTTATCAGTGATCAGGGTTTTAGTGGCTTGATCATAAAAAACTGTTCCAAATCCTTTTTTCGTGAAAAAACTGCTGATGGTGAATTAATCCGTTGCGGAAGCGGTCTGCCGATGTCCAGACTTGTTTTGGGCGCATCCAATCACTCTTTAACAGGCATGGAATGGGCAGTAGGTCTACCAGGAACTGTTGGTGGAGCCATACGAGGCAATGCCAGCTGTTTTGGATCTGAAATGTCTGAACTGATCGTAGAAGTTAATGCCTATGATCCAGACAAAGATATAATAATAAAATTAACTAAAGAGCAATGCGGTTTTGCTTACCGCCACAGCTTTTTTAAAGAAAATAATCTAGTAGTTATCGATTGTCTAGTGAATTTGAAGACCGGTCACAATAGCAAGATCAGAGAACGGATGGAAGAGGTGATCAAATTAAGAACTGAAAAACAGCCTAAATATCCAAGTGCAGGCAGCATATTTAAGAATATTGACTTACACGATGTTAAAGATGCTGAATTATTAGATGAAGCAAAAAGGGAAGGGGTGTTTACCGGTGCCGGCCCGAGTGGCTTGTCTGCCGGCTGGTTAATTGAAAAATTGTACTTCAAGGGCAAGCAGGTGGGCGGTGCTATGATCAGCCTGGAACATGCAAATTTTATAATAAATAAAAACTTTCATGCCACGGCATCTGATGTAATGATGCTGATGAGCTTAATCAAACAAAAAGTAAGAGTTGAATTCGGAGTACAGCTTAAAGAGGAGATTCAATATCTTGACTACTAGTACTTTTAGCGAACGGAGTACGAATTTTGTTGCATTCTTGGCAAGACCAGATAATACATAAGTATTGCCTTATTTATCTTGATTATTTAACTAGTATTAGTAAAAAATAAGCGCCTATAGGGCGCTTTTATTTTACCCTTGACTAATAATAATTATTATGCTATATTATTATGACTAAAATGAAATAGGAGAAAATAGTCAAGAGTATTAACTAATTTTTATTATTGTAAATATTTTGGAGCTTGTCCCGTTTTCAAAATTTTATGCAAAACATTACACCAAATAACGACGAGAAAAAATCTATTCTAGATCAGATTATCACCAATTTTCAAGCAGAAGAAGTGGCAAGATTGGATGCGGTTGAAATTGCCAGAAATTTGTTCGAACAATTGAATGAGCGTGAACGTGATGTTTTGTCACGTCGTTTTGGTCTAACCGGTGATGTAAAGGAAACTTTGGAAAATATCGGCAATGTCCATAAATTAACCAGAGAAAGAATCAGACAAATTGAAACCTCCGGAGTAAAAAAGCTACGCTCGCTAAAAAATCTTGAGGATCATATTAGCGGCTTAAGAAAAGTTATCAATCAACTGCTTGAAGAACATGGCGGAATCATGGAAAAAGAATATCTTTTGAATAATCTAGTAAACTTCTCCACTGATGGAACAAAAAATAAACCTGAAGACATCAGCCTTCACAAGAATCATTTAGATTTCTTAATCTCTAAACTGCTTCATGAACACTTTGAAGAAGTAGTTAATTCTTCCAATTTTAAAGATTCATTCAAATTGAAACATCAGGCATTGGATCACTTGGAAGAATTGGCTAATGAATTGGTCGCAAAGATAAAAGAAATCAAGCAGATTTTTATAACTGAAGATCTGATCAACTTATCAACAGAGCTGGAAAGTTACAAAAGTAATCAAGAAAAATTCAATCCGCCAAGCAATCTGGATATTTCCAAGATTTTGGAAAAAAACAGCTTTAAAGAAGATGCGGAAAAAATCAATAACAACAAAGTTTTGTACTCTATTCTCCAAGCATCCAAAAAAATCGAACAAAACAAGTTCGGCCATTGGGGAATCGAGGATTGGCGAGAGGTCAAGCCAAAAACAATCAATGACAAAATATACTTAATCCTAAAGAACCATGGGAAGCCGATGCATTTTGTTGAAATTACCGAGCAGATAAACAAGATAAATTTTGATGACAAGGGAGCAAATGCGGCCACTGTCCACAATGAATTGATCTTGGATGATAAATACGTCTTAGTTGGTAGAGGTCTATACAGCCTCAAAGAGTGGGGTTACCAAAAAGGTACGGTAGTTGATGTAATTAACAGCATCTTGAGCGAATCAGCGAAGCCCTTGAGCCGGGAAGAGATTATTGAAAAGGTTCTGGAACAACGTTTGGTAAAAAAAGCTACTATTATACTAGCATTGATGGACAAGAAATCCTTTGAAAAAGTAGGCGGCAAGTATCAGCTTAAAAAATAAATACTCACGCAAAAGGCTTAAGTATATTTTGTTAGCAATAACAAAATAAATTTAAGCTTTTTTGTTTGGCAACTTTATGTACAATGTGGTAAAATATAATCAATAATTTCACTACTTTAAATTAATTTTAAGAGACTTTTTCTAGTATAATAAAAGTAACAAATGGATATAGTAATCAATACAGCAGCTATCCTTGAATATCTAAGCAAACCGCCACTAGAATTGGTGTGGAATCTTTTTTGGTTGATAGGTTGGCTGCCAATTTCCCTGGTTATGCTTTGGGGTTTTTTTGAAATGTGGGTATTGTACAGGCAGGACCAATGGACGGCAAAACAGAAGTTTGTCCTTCTGGCCATCGACATCCCCAAAGGGAATGAGCAGTCCCCGAAAGCGGTGGAAAATCTTTTTGCATACATAGCAGGAGCGCATTCATCTTTGAATCTGATTGATATGTATTGGGAAGGCAAATATCAGTTAAGCTTTAGTTTTGAGATCGCAAGTATCGAGGGTTACACCCAATTCTTGATCAGGACTCCTGAACAATTCAAAAATCTGACTGAATCTGCGGTGTACGCCCAATATCCTGACGCTGAAATTACGGAAGTAAATGATTACACTCCTGGCATACCCACTAAATATCCCGATGAGCAATATGATGTCTGGGGAGCTGAATTCATTCAAGCAGCCAATCCGGCCTACCCGATCAAAACTTATAAAGATTTTGAACATCAGATGGGCGAGCCTTCAACCCACTTTAGAGACCCAATGGCAAGTTTGATGGATTTGTGCAGCACTATCGGCCCCGGCGAACAGCTCTGGTATCAATTAATCGTTTGGCCGATCGGCTTCGAATGGCCGGAAATCGGCGAAAAAGAAGTTAAGAAGATTTTAAAAGAAGTGCCAAAACCGAAAGTTACCATGTTAAACAAACTAGTAGACTCTATGACATCAACGCTAGATGTGATAACCGGCTTTTCACTGACTGCGCCACCGGCAGAAAAAAAACAAGATGACTCATTAAAAATGATGAACCTAAAGCCGAGAGAAAAACGCCAAGTTGAGGCAATCCACGAAAAAATCAGTAAACTGGGCTTTAAATTCAAGATCCGCATGGTTTATGTCGCCAAAAAAGACGTTATGAACAAGAATAAGGTAGTCAATGGATTTGTCGGCTACATGAAACAATACGTGTATAATGATTTAAACAATCTAAAGCCGGATATGAGCGTAACCGCTACTTCAACGGAATATTTATTCACCAAAATGCGCTTGAATGAAAGAAAAAGTAAGATTGTCAGGTACTATATGGGCAGATCCAGCAAGGGCAGGGACAAAGGCCTGATGAATACCGAGGAACTGGCTTCCATCTGGCACTTCCCATTTGAAAGCGTTGTTAAAGCTCCATTGATCGGTAAAACTCCGGGAAGAAAAGCTGAACCGCCAATGAGTTTGCCTGTCCAAGAAGAAGCTAGTGCTAGCGATATCATGATGGATTCAATTTTTACTGAAGTCAAAGAAACCAAACCGCATGCCTCACCAGTAGAAGAGGAAGATATATTTTCACAAAAAACTAATGAAGAAACGATAAAATCTTTGCCGAACCAACCGACTACCAATGAATTAAATAAAAAGAATGCTCCGCCAGATAATCTACCTTTCGCATAGTCACTTTTATGATATTTAATTAGTTATTAATTCTCAAACCGATTTAAAACATATGCCAAACAACGACAACGATAATCACATCACTACTTTCGGTGAGACAACTTATCGCAACCAGCTAAGAAAATTCGGTATCAAGACTGACGATCGCCGTCGCCATATGTATTTTATTGGAAAAACCGGCATGGGAAAGTCAACCATATTGGAAAATATGATCATTGAGGACATAAAAGCCGGTCATGGAGTAGCGGTGGTTGATCCTCATGGAGATCTGGCAGAAAAAATCATCCAATTCATCCCTTCGGAAAGAATCAACGATGTGATTTATTTTAATCCAGCTGACAATGAATATCCCTTCGCCTTCAACGTGGTGGAACAGGTAGAGCCCCACTTGAGGCACCTGGTAGCCTCTGGCTTGATCGGTGTCTTCCAAAAGTTATGGGCAGATTCTTGGGGTCCTCGTTTGGAATATATTTTAAGAAATACTATTTTGGCGATTTTGGATTATCCTGGATCAACTCTTTTGGGTATTACCAGGATGTTCTCCGATAAAAAGTTTCGTAAAAAAGTTATCGACAAGGTTCAAGACCCGGTAGTTAAAGCTTTTTGGGTGAATGAGTTCGCCAGTTACGCTGACAAATTCGCTTCCGAAGCTGTTTCTCCTATCCAAAACAAGGTAGGTCAATTTCTATCCAGCTCGCTAATCAGAAACATTGTCGGTCAGGTCAAATCAACCATCAACATCAGAGAAATAATGGATGGTCAAAAAATTCTTATTTTAAATCTTAGTAAGGGACGCATCGGAGAAGATAATTCATCTCTTTTGGGTGCGATGATGATTACCAAGATCCAACTTGCGGCAATGAGCCGTGTAGACATCGAAGAAAAAGACCGAAAAGATTTCTATCTTTACATCGATGAATTTCAAAATTTCACTACGGAAAGTTTTACCAACATTTTGTCCGAAGCTAGAAAATACCACCTTAACTTAATAATGGCACATCAATATATTGAACAGCTTGGCGAAGAAGTAGCCGCTGCTGTTTTTGGCAATGTAGGCACGTTGATAGTCTTTAGAGTGGGGGCAGGTGACGCAGAGGAGTTGATAAAAGAATTTACACCTACCTTTGTTGAAGAAGATATGGTAAATCTACCGAAGTATGAGTTTTATATTAAATTAATGATAGATGGCGTTACCTCGAATCCTTTTTCCGCCAAGGGCTTGCCGCCGCTATCCTCTAGCGAAAAAACTGGCAATACTGAAAAAGTCATCAAGGTTTCCAGGGAAAGATATGCCAGAAAAAAAGAATTAGTGGAAGAAAAAATCATGCGCTGGCATACTATGGATGAAGACGAAGATGAAGAACAGCCTGTCAAACAACATCAAGAAAAAACTGAAAAACCTAGAACAGAAAAATTTGAAAAAAAACTTCAGCCAGAAAGTGAAAAAACCAAAACTGCTTTCACTCAGCCGACAATCAAACCAACCTACACACCGACACCAGCTGTCCCCAGAAAAGCAGAGCCTGAAAGGTTTTCACCAAAACCACAAATCAAGAGCGAAGAGAATCGTCCAAAAATAGTAAAAAATGAAACCCGGGAAAATGAAGTCAGCTGTTCTCGCTGTGGTAAAACAACAAAAATTTCATTTGTTCCAGACGGCTTGAGACCGGTTTTCTGCAAAGAATGCCTGATTAAATTCCGAGAAGAAAAAAATCAAGAAATCGAAGAACGAAAAAAGATAAAGCTTGAGGAATTGAAAAACTTTGGCGGCATCCGGATCGTGAAAAACAATGAGGAAATAAAAATAAATCCCAAAGAAGAAGGCATATCATTAAAAAAGATCGTTGAGGATGGCAAGATCATCAAGGAAAACAATCGCCATGACGCAGAAGCTGAGAAAAAACCAGCTGAAGAAAATAAGAACCAGAACATGAAAACAGAAGAAATTGATGGTGAACTGAAAGAAGGAGAAGAAATCACATTTAAAGCATAATAAATGAATACAACGATAGAGAGATATATAAACTCTTCCAAATACAGCGTTGATAATTTTTTTCAAGATGATCGCTGGCTATACCATTTAAAGATAAATAATTACCAGGTAGTAACCATTATTTGGAATTTATTTTTGATTATTGTACCGTTCGTAATATGCTATCTTTTGATAAAGTATTGGCAGAAAAACGGCTTTAGAACTATCGGACAAAAACTGATGGCATTCTTGTTGTTTTTTTTCTGGCTTCTGTTCATACCCAACACTGCCTACATTATCAGCGAAGTCAGGCATTTGATCGACTACTGCCCGAGAGAGTCAAAATTCCAAGTCTGTGAACAAAATGCTTGGATGAGCTTATTTTTTTTCACCTACTCTGCCATCGGCTGGGTGACTTTCGTGTTGCTCATCAACCAGATGAAAAGCCTGATCAAAAATGTTTTTGGCAAGATAGTCGCTAATCTTTTCATTCTGGTCATCATTCCAGTTATCGCATTGGGATTTTTGATCGGTTTATTGAACCGCTGGAACAGCTGGGAACTCTTCATTTACCCAGTTGCTTTATACAAAAATTTGATGCTATACTTTACCGTTAGTGGGAATTTAGCTAATTTAATCATTTTTAGCGCTTTTTTATACCTACTTTATTATAGCGGCAACTACTTATTCAAAAACCGCATCTCATAGAGTTATATTCTATATAATTAATATTCGCTTGTTATATTATTTGCCTACTTTAGGCAAATTTTGGCCAAGCGAAGCGACACATGGATTACCTAAAAATTGGCAAAGCTACTGAACTCAACGGCCGAGACCGTAAAATTTATCGAATATTAGAAATTTTACCTGGATTATTATCTTGGAGCACTTTAATTTTATTAGTAATATTTTCTTATTATACGCCGGTATATATCGCTTATTTCCTATTAGCTTTCGACGTATATTGGCTGTTGTTAGTCTTGTACCTGGGTATTCATTTAGTAGTCAGTTATCGAAAACTAAAAGATAATGTCAAGATCGATTGGAATGAAAAACTGAAAAACTTCGAAAGCCCGAAGGGTAAACCAAGCTGGAAAGAAATATATCAACTAATTATACTACCAACTGCTTTTGAAGATTTGGAAATCATCCGATCATGTATAAAATCGATTCTACAAGATGGTTTTCCTACCAGCCAGATGATCGTAGTCCTAGCCATCGAAGGTAGAGCCGGAGAGGCTGGCTTGGCTCGGGCCAAGGCTGTCGAACAAGAATTTGGCGATAAGTTCAAGCATTTTATATATACAGTACATCCTGATGGCATTGAAGGCGAATTAAAAGGCAAGGGGGCAAACCAAGCTTGGGCAGCAATTGAAGTGAAGGAGAAAATAATAGATAAATACAATTTCGATTATTCCAAGCTTTTGGTGAGTGTTTTTGACATTGACACCATAGTCTACAAAGGTTATTTCGCCAAATTGACCTATGTCTTTTTGACGGTTGAAAACCCTTACCGAGCAAGCTATCAACCGATACCATTATATTTTAATAATATTTGGCAGGCGCCTTTTTATTCCAGAGTTGCAGCATCATCCAATACTTTTTGGCAGATGATGCAACAGATCAGACAGGAAAAACTTGCAACCTACTCCTCCCATTCAATGACCTGGCAAGCTCTTGTTGATGTCGGATTTTGGTCAACCAAAATGGTCAGCGAAGATTCAAGAATCTTTTGGCATTGCCTTTGCTACTACAAAGGCGATTACAGAGTAGAACCGCTATATTTTCCGGTATCAATGGATACAACCATGGATGAAAGCTTTGTAAAAACCGCTACCACCTTATACAAACAACAGCGACGCTGGGGTTGGGGAGTAGAAAATATACCGTACCTAATATTTAATTTTATAAAAAATTATAAAGTGATGCCCAAGGGCAAGATGTTTGGCTTGATATTCGTTCAATTATACGGCTTCCATTCTTGGGCGACCAATGCTTTGATTATCGCTGTAATCGGCTGGATGCCGATGCTGCTTGGAGGTGATGCTTTCAATTCAACAGTCCTGTCAGGCAACTTGCCAAACATCACCAGAAACCTAATGACTGTCGCCATGTTTGGCATGGTACTTTCTGCAGTTATCTCTACACTTTTACTTCCGCCACGACCAAAGAATTATGGCTTCTGGAAAAGCATTACCATGGTTCTCCAATGGCTGATCTTACCTATCAGTATAATTACTTTCGGCTCTATTCCTGGCATCGAAGCTCAAACTAGACTGATGCTTGGTAAGTATATGGGTTTCTTTGTCACTCCAAAAAATAGATAACATCAAAAAAATAAAAGAATCATCCAGGGAGATGATTCTTTTATTTTTTTGTTTATGATATAATGGAAAAAATCTCATGATAACAAAAAATAAAAATAATTTTTTTCTTTCTTTTCTTTTTAAACAATCGGTTCTTACTATAATCGGTGTTGTTTTATTGATTGCAATCAGTATTCCCTTGGCAAAAAACCTAAGTCGCAGGTATAGAATAAATAATGAAATCAGCCAATTAGATAAAGAGATACAAGAAATAGAGAAAAAAAATACAGATCTGCAAAAGCTGATCAAATATCTTGAATCTGATCAGTTTGCCGAAGAGCAAGCCAGACTTAATTTAGGTTTGAAAAAAGAAGGGGAATCAGTCGCGATAGTAAAAAATGACCTTTCAGTGAAAAAAGGAGAGCTTATCCAGTCAGAAAAGCAGATTTTTAACATTCCCGGTTTGGAAAAATCAAAACCGAAACCTATCAGCAATCCTCAACAATGGCTCAATTATTTTTTTAAATGACCGCCATGGCAAAAAAATCTATTCAAATCAATGAAAAAGTGTCCAGGAACAGGGAAATAGTTCTTAATTTTATTAACGAAAAAAATAAATCCATTAAAATTAAGGCTCAAGAAGTACCTAAGCCGATGATGTCATCATCGACCAAGGAAAAACCAGCCGCTACCCAAAACAAACAGAGAAAGCCGAAAACCATACAAAAAAAATCAGATCAATCTTTAGAAAAATCAGCAAAAAGCATCATTATCCATAGCGATTTTCTTTTGAACTATTTCAAGCATTTACTGGTAGTTCCAATATTATTAATCTCGATATATTTTATCTTTTCTATATATTTATTTTCTTTTTCTCCGGATAACCAGGTTGCAAGGAAAATTAATCAATTCATCCCAGTCCCGGCAATTATTACTTCCGAAGGCATGGTAGATTATTATAGCTATCAAGATGCCAAAGCAAGTCTTTTTAACCGCTCTGAAATAAATCCGACACTAGATTATCGAGATATCTCGACATTGGCAAAAGAACAATCTTTGAAAAAATTATTCGGAAATCAGATTATTAAAGACCGATGGGTGATAAGTTTGGTAAATTAAAAAGGCTTTACGCCTTTTTTTAGTTGAGCCACCTACCAGAATTGAACTGGTAACCTACGGTTTACGATACCGTTGCTCTACCAATTGAGCTAAGGTGGCAAAATATATTTAATTTTAATTTATGCGGAATACCGATGCTCAAACTTTATTTGCCTTGGTATAATCTAGCTTCCGAGACTAAATTAAAATCTAAGTTAAAAAATAATGCCCCCTGCAAGCAATCTAAGCAAATATTTAAATGCTTTCGCGAAACGTATTTTTTATGTTATAATTATAAAATGCCAAACAACATAAGTCAAAAAATAAAATATACATTTATTTTATCAGTAGTATTGATATTCGCCACTCCTATTACGACAATTGCCGCAGAAACAACCGCAGTCTCAGCTGACAACACGGCTGCTGCAAATCAGTATTACTCAATAAACGTGGATCAGGCAACAATCATTAAAGGCTACACCGTTAAAGCCTTTAATGATAACCTCAAGCTTTCGCTTGATCCAGGCACGCTCAATGAGGCAACGCCAATCGAAGCAATAGAATTGAATGAAAAAATTGAACTGCCTTGGCGAGTAAATATTTTGAGTAAGATCTATCAATTTGAATTCAAAAACAAGACTGCATACAACAACAGTCACCCTTTCTACATAGATTTTAAATACCATACTGCATCGGATAATTTCAAACAGGTGTTTTTTTATGACAAAAACTATAACAGCTGGCGGCCCTTACCCACCAAAGATTATCCAAACGAAAAATTTGTCCGTTCTCTAATCTACCTGCCTTATGCGCGTATTGCCGTTTTTGAAATACCACAAATTCTTAGTAACGGACAGGCAAGTTGGTATTCTTACAAGAAAGGTAATTTTGCCGCTTCGCCTGATTTCCCCAAAGGCTCTCGCTTAAGAGTTTACAATACTCTCAAGCCGGAAAAGTTCGTTGATGTTGAAATAAATGATTTCGGACCAAATCGGAATATTCATCCAGAAAGAGTAATCGACTTGGAAAAAACTGCTTTTAGTAAACTAGCATCATTGGGCGAGGGAACGATCAAGATCAATATCCAACCTTTATATATAGCTCCGATAGATGGAAAAACTTTGGGTGTGCCGGCAAAAGGCTTAACCCCTGGCTTTAATATAAATTCACCCTCTGCCGTAATCCTAAATGCTAGCTCTGGAAAAATAATCTGGGCAAAAAATTCTACCACTAGCCTGCCGATAGCAAGTTTGACTAAATTAGTCAGCGCAAAAGTTTTTCTGGATACGAACCCGAATCTAAAGGATGTGGTGAGTTATAAGACAGCAGATGAAGAATATAATTATAAATATGCAAATAAATGGGAAATTGCCAGGCTAAAAGTAACTGATGGCGAAACCATGACCATTGAAGATTTGTTTTACTCTGCCTTAGTCGGTTCAGCGAATAACGCGGTGGAGTCCTTAGTTCGAGTTAGCGGATTATCAAGAGATGATTTTATTGCTAAAATGAATATAGCTGCCAAAGAAATGGGAGCAACCTCTGCAAGCTTTGTAGAACCCACCGGACTAGCGCCGGAAAATATGAGCTCTGCACTTGACTATGCTTTGATCAGTAGCAAAGTATTGGCTAATCCAATCATTGAAAAAGCTTCCAAGACCAGATACTATAATTTCACCACCATCAATACTAAGATTCCTCATTATATAAAAAACACTAACCCTTTGATTTCTTCAACCGGTATTAGAGTTACGGGCAGTAAAACAGGGTACTTGAATGAAGCAAGATATTGTTTGATGACACGGGCAGAAAAAGATAACAATAAAGTCATTGCAGTGACACTGGGAACCCCAACCAGAACAGAAAGCTTCAATGAGACCAGGGAATTAATCGATTTTGGTCTATACAACATTCAAAATAATTAATCAATATGATCCAATTTATCAACGCCTCAAAAGTTTACCCGCCAGATGTAAAAGCACTGGACAAAATTAACCTGCATATATTGCCGGGTGAATTTGTTTCGGTGGTAGGACAATCCGGAACAGGCAAGACTACCCTGATAAAATCCCTTATCTGTGAAGAAAAGATTGATGAAGGCCAAATCATCGTCGGCGGCTGGGATATTACTAATATTAAAAAGAGTGAGATTCCGACTTTAAGAAGACAGATCGGAGTTATTTTTCAAGATTTCAAACTATTACCTAAAAAAACTTTGCAAGAAAATGTGGCTTTTGCTCTGCAAGTCTGTGGACAGCCACCAAAGAAAATCAATGCAATCGTACCGCAAGTTTTAAAAATTGTCGGCCTGGAGAATAAAATCAACCGCTATCCCCATGAAGTATCCGGCGGTGAACAGCAGAGAGCGGCAATCGCAAGAGCATTGGTGCATCGTCCTAAAATTCTTTTGGCGGACGAACCGACCGGCAATTTGGATTCTATAAACGCTGACGAAATTATCGAGCTATTATTAAAAATAAATAAATTCGGCACTACCGTAGTCTTGGTTACCCACAATCGGGAGATAGTAAATAGGCTGAAAAAGAGAGTAATTACCATTGAAACCGGCAAGGTGGTAAGCGATCAAGCAGTAGGGAAATATATTCTATAATTAACCCAACGTAACCATTAAGCAATAAAATAATTTTCAATTTATAATTTTCAATTTCAAAACAATTTTTCAATTAAATAATTTTTTAAATATTCTAATTAGAAAATTTAATCATTAATAAATTGTTTAATTAATTGAAAATTAAGAAATTAAGAAATTAAATTCCTATGTTCATAATTTCATTTTTTCGGGCAATAAAATTCAGTATTCAGGATATTTTTAGAAACTTCTGGCTTTCATTAGTCACGGTGGTGATTCTAGTGCTGGCTTTATTTTTGATCAACGTGCTTTTGTCTGTGCAGATCATCACCAAGTCGGCGATAAATTCGATCAAAGAAAAAATCGACATCAATCTTTATGTCAAAAGTGATGCTACTGAAAATCAAATCATTGCCTTAAAAACTGAAATCAGCAATTTAGATAAGGTTAAGAACGCAACTTATATCTCAAAAGCAGAAGCTCTTGAATCATTCAAAGACAGCCATCGTAATAATCCGGAGATACTTCAGGCTTTAAGAGAATTGAATAAAAACCCGCTTAATGCGACCATTGTCATCAAGCCAAAAAATATTGAACAGTATGAGGAGCTGACCAATGAACTGGATCAGATAAACAACGATATTATTGAATCAAAAAACTTTGACAATCCAAAAACAATGCTGGCTAAAATAAATACGATTACCGGCAAGATTAACGAAGTAGGTCTTGCAGTAAGCCTTATATTTGTCCTTGTGACCATCCTGGTGGTCTATAACTCCATCCGGGTGACAATTTATACCCATCAGCGTGAAATAAAGGTAATGAGGCTAGTAGGGGCTACAAACTGGTTCATCAGAGCCCCATTCCTGATTTCCAGCGTCTTTTACACCCTGATCGGCCTATCGATTACTATGGCTATATTCTACCCATTCTTGACCATCCTACAGCCATATCTGGAGGCGTTTTTTGCCGGCTACAACTTTAACATCTTGAGCTACTTCAATAAGAACTTCCTACTCATCTTCGGCGCAGAGTTCGTTGTGGCGGTAGCCATAAACATGATTGCCAGTCTCATCGCAGTTAGGAAATATACAAAAATATAAGCAATTCAAAAAAAACACCAGATTATCAAATCTGGTGTTTTTTTTGACTTTAGCTGTTTAATTTGCTGTAATTTAATGAAATCTGTCCACACAATGTGGAGTATTTTGCACCTTTCATTGATTATAATAACGATACTTGCAATTTCATCAGAAAAATCAACTACAGGTATAAATCCTGGGCCGGAATGATGATGTATTTTCCGGTTAACTGCGATCAAAATGGAGGAAAATGACTATGATGGATTTCGGACAGGACAGGATTATTACAGACGTAGCTGTTTCTACTCTCTTGGGTCATGGCGGAGGCGGTGACTGGAAGATGAAGCTGGCCGTTCCAGGCTACTCAGATGTATGTGAAAGAGTGCTGGAAACTGGCGCTACTACCATTACTAAGTCCGGCACCTATCCACCATGGCAAGGCATCTGGAAAGATTTTGATCCGCGTACCTGGTGGTGCGTACAGGATCACAAGGACGACAGCATGCTTAACAGCTACGGCTTAACCAACTCGGGGGCATTAGTCAATGCACAACTGATTCTCAATGCCTTTCGGGCAGGGTACAAAGTTACACCCAACATTTCTCCTCAGTTCCACCTTGGCCTGGAGACAGCAATAAACCAGGCAATCCTGACTATCGCTCTCTACAAAGAAGTGCTGAAAGACTTCTTCTGGTGCGTGGAGATCAACATCTCCTGTGGCAACACCAAGGGCAAAGTTGTCGACAATGTCGAGTCAGCGATTAAGCTGGCTGCTGCCGTTCGTGCAGCGTTCCCATGGTTGAAAGTCATCTACAAGGTCAACTACGACCATCCCTATGAACTTTCACAGGAGTTGGAAACCAAACAGCTGGCCGACGCAATTCATGCCATCAACTCCGTCCGCTATGAAAAAGTATACGGTTCTCCTTACACTTCTCCACTCTACGGCAAGGAGGGGGTAAATGGAGGCGGCTCAGTTTCGGGAGGTGAGATATTTGACCGATTCTCCTTTCCCTATACCAAAGGCTTGCGCAAGGCCATCAAACTACGCATCCTTATGGGTGGCGGAATTTCTTGTATGGACCACGTCAAGATGTGCTTGAATGAGTGCATCGATATCCGGACAGATTCTTTGTCCGTCTGTACCTGGCCCAAAAGAAAATCGAAATCGGCCATAGACTTACTTACTAAATCCTGGGTGGGAACCCTGAGATCTTAAACCAATCCGGAACAAACATTCCGGATTTTTTATTTGAGAAAAATTTTAAAATATTTTACAATCTCAAACCATACAATACTGACTAAACCGGCGGCAAAAGCGATTAAAATATCTTTTGCATAAATTGGAGCGAAGCTGAAAAGCTTGCTTAAAAAAGGAATGTTTAGCACTGTGAAGAGAATAATTAGAGCGATGCTGAATATCCACCATAATACGATGTTTTTTTGCATGATGGTTTTGGCGATAATCGTACTCCAGGAACGGTTGGTCAAGATCAGCATCAGATTGGAAAATATCAAAGCAGAGAATGTTATCGCCCTGACTTCATCGGCAGTTCTGCCAGAATTTACCAGATAGCGGTACAGTGCTAAAACTACTGCGAGTATCACAAATCCTTGCAGTAAACCGATTATGATCAATTTCTTATCAAAAATAGATTTCTTAGAATCTCTTGGGGGGAAGGTCATGATTTTTTTGTCTTCAGTTTCGGCTTCAAAAAGCATTGCGCAGACAGGGTCAATAATCAATTCCATAAATACTATATGGATAGGGAAGAGAATCAAAGGCCACTGAAAGATTACAGGTATTAATGATAAACCGGCAATTGGAATATGGATAGAAATGGTGTATGCCATAGCTTTGCGCATATTCCTAAAAATTCTTCTGCCTACTCGTACACCATCAACCATTGACGAGAAATTATCATCCAAGAGAACAAGAGCAGCCGCCTCTCTGGCAACGTCTGTGCCTCTTTCGCCCATAGCAATGCCGATATGAGCCGCTTTCAAGGCAGGAGCGTCATTTACACCATCACCGGTCATAACAACGATTTCGCCATTATCTTTAAGCGCTTTTATGATGCGAAGTTTTTGCTCAGGAATCATCCGAGAAAAAATATTTACTTTTTTTATCCTTTCAATCAACTCCGCATCGCTTAACCGATCAAACTCATCTCCGGTTATCGTTTCTTTATAATTAGCTAATCCAATTTGCTTGGCAATATTCATTGCTGTCTCGGGATAATCCCCGGTAATCATTATCGTCTTGATTCCGGCCGAATAGCATTGCTTTACTGCAACAGGCACCTCAGGTCGAATAGG
>Ga0209319_1000400_pt1 | contig 58316 bp, 50 predicted proteins | sample RifGroE2_FD_184000 | JGI IMG/M metagenome (GOLD analysis project Ga0209319, IMG submission 184000) | Groundwater microbial communities from Rifle, Colorado - Groundwater E2 (SPAdes) (version 2) | ecosystem: Environmental > Aquatic > Deep subsurface > Groundwater | place: Rifle, Colorado, United...
TCAGTTGGGTGTACGTAAGCGAGAAACCGATGTTGATTTAACGGGGAGATGTTTATGGGTGCCAGCGGATGTTCGGCACGATGTGGGCGGGATGAGCTCGCATTTAGTTTATGGCGGTGTTCACGTTGAGCCAAGAATAGAGATGATAGAGCCGCAAAATCCTTTATGGGCGTCGACGATTGCTGGCGCGTTTACACAACCGACCCAATGTCGAGTGGATATGTCATATATTGTTGCTGCGAGAAGTGATGCAACGCCGAGTATTCCTGGCGCAGGAATAGGGTATCTGACGCATATAAGATTGCTGCAATCGGCGTATGATACTTTAGTTGAAGCGCGAGCACGCGGAGAAAATATTGAATCGATCAAAGCCGCAGCAAAAGCCAAAGTGGCGGCAGAAAGAGAAGCGTCGGCCGCAGCTGCCGCGAGTGCATCGTCCGGAGGAGGTAGTCGTCAACCACCGAGAGATGGAGGGTCGAGCCAGAGTGGTGCTGGTGGATCTGATGATGGAGGAAAAAAGCCGCCCAAAGATCCGAATGCTCAAGGAGAAGAACCCTCAGACGATGAGCCTTCGTCTGGAGGTGAGGGCGGTGGTGGGCCCAGTGAACGTCGCCCTCATTCGCCGAGATTTTTTTGGGGGGCAGAAAAGGAGAAGAAAGTATGGACGGTAACAGCTAGAATAAAGGCAGCAAAATTGCCACAGGAAGGGAAGATAAGGTTTGTTCCAAATCCCAAGTATCTTCCCTCTCAGAGATTGCCCGTTGGGGATCAAGGTGGTTTTATTGACAAATTTGGAAATGAATGGAAAAAAGGCCCATCCCGAACATTAGGTCATCCTTTTGAATGGGATATTCAATTATCAGAAACAGGGCGTCAACAATTGGGATGGGCAAGTAGAGATGGGGAACATCTTAATGTATCTTTAAATGGACGTATTACACATAGATAGGGGCGAAAATATGAAAAATAAATTTGAAGTTTGTGACATTGTGAAAATTTATACCGATAGAGCGAATTATAACGATGTTAATAATACAATAGGTATTGTTTCGAAAATAATTTTCAATCAACCATTGGGAAAGATCGAATATACGGTGGTTTTGCCTAAAGGGGAAAAGGCAGTAGGGCGCTTCTTTGAGACCGAGTTGACCCCTACAGGCAAGAAGAGCTTGCGAGAAAAATTAAATAAATTCGACTTTTATGATATCGTAAAAATAGTACGTAATGAGAATCCCGAATTGGTGGGGAAGTTAGCGATAATCCGTGGAATATCTCAGGATGAAGAAACTGGACAATGGATCTATTGTGTAAGATTTTATGATAACGATGAGTTGCTGTTTGGTGTCTGTGAACCAGATGTGATTTCTACAGATCAAAAAGCCGATCCAGAAATGTTTAAACCCGTTGGAACAGTTAAAGTTCAAGTTGATCCGGAAAGTGGGGAAGGCAAAATTGTTGATAGCGATTTAGATGAATTTTTAGAATAAGCATCTTATTGGGCTTCCTTCTAAATAAAAACATGAGAAATTGCTCGGTAAGATGGTAGGAGGTGATATATGGTATTTTTATGGGAAATTATACAAGAAAATTTTTCTCAAAAATTATTAGGTAAATATGATGAAGATGCTTCGCCGGATCGTTTTCTATTGAGGAAAGGTAGAAGATTGCTGCCAGATGAATTTGATAAACCAGCGATTGTTGTTTTTGAAGGCTCAAAAAAAACAATGTCCAAATATGATTGTTTGCCCAATACTTCGTCAATACCTCTTGTCAATTATCGAATCAGAAAGATTTTAGAAGATTTAGCGCCAGACGATGTTCAATTTCTTGATGCGAAAGTAATATGTACAGATGGTGAACTCGATGGGTATCAATTGCTAAATGCAACACATACGATTGTTGGGATAGATTTTGAGAAATCAAAATACAAAAAGATACCAATGCCACGAAATGGTTTTATTTATTCTTGGAAATACCTGACTTATAAACCCGGTTGCATGGGAGTTCATCACATAGCTCGAGATCAAGAATATATCGGTAATTTGTTGGTGAGCGAAACGGTTAAACGTGTTTTTGACAAAGAGCATATTACTGCAGGGCTCATTCGCCCTGAAGAATTTTACCGTCCATATACAGTGGATGATTTGGAAGATTGATTTTATTTGTAGTAATTCAGCTTGATCTGATCCGATGATAATGATCATATTCAGCTGAAAAATTAATATTGCCTCTCATTAAAGTCATTCCAGTATTTTTTTTAGCCTCTCGTTATTATTAAATAAAGTTACATAAGGGTCTCGTATATCTCCCAAATATTTATTTTCATATTTTTGTCGTTCTTTTTTGAGAATTTCTTTTATTTTTTGTTTGTTTTCATTGAGGATGTTGGAGTTTTCCAGATACTTAATAATAAACTCTGCGAGTTTGTTGCTATTTTTCTGATCCAATGCTTCTCCCCATTGAATATAACGATAAAGCGCGCTAATCAACCTTGGTTGTGAGTAAATCACTTCCTGAGAGCTGTTCAAGTCTTTTTCTGCTTTTTCGAGCCATAGGCTAAGAATTTCTCTAATTTTTTCTATCGTAAAATTGCATAAGCGGATATCCTTGAATAAAACTTCGTGCAAATTATTACGTTTTAATTCATCTTCGCTTGGTGGTTTAAAATCGGATATTTTGTAAGAGCCATTTTTGTTTTTGATATCAAAAATATTTAATACGAACTCAATGTAAGATTCTGATAGTGAAATACATGTCTCACGAATGACTGCTTCTATTGGCAATGTGCGTATGGCGAATGAAATAATTACTTCGTATGGATTATACCAATAGTCGTCGATAATTTTTTTGTCCCATAATTTATTTAATAAGAGAGCTTCCGGCATTTTTATTATACTTTCATATCTCTCTCGAAGTGCTTTCGCAATTTCTTCTACTGTTATATCCATAGTGGGATTATCGCGCAAAACTCTTTCTAAAGTATTATTGATATTTTCATTGAAGAAATCTTTATAGATTTCGAGTTCATCTTCGCTTATATACCCACTGACAAATAAATTAATTAAACTAGGACGTGAGGCCAAAAAATTTTCTAAGTATCTTATAGTTTTAAAGTCATAATTAGCAGGGATAATGCCGAGGACATTAATAAATCTATCTAATTCGTTTCTGCAGTTGTTTGCCCCGTTTGATTTTTTTGAGAGTTCGTTTATCCCCAAGCTAGCAAGTAATATTTTGTTTTTTTTATTTTTATACTCGATGAAATCGATACCATAAGTATCTTTGATGTATTGTAAGGGGTCGTTATTGGTAAGTATCCCAAGAGTGTATTTTGAGAGGTAATCAATAATGGCGGGGTATTTAATTGTAACTGCCAAAAATCCTATAAATGCTATTTTATCATCCCAAGCTTTCAAGTAAGCATAATATGCAGTTAGCGCAAGGACTAATTTTTTTATTTGCCTAGGCGTGGTGAGGTAATCGCCAAATATATACCCTATATTTGATTCTGATATTTTAAGATCTTGCTCTAAAAGCGTTATGATTATTTTTTCATGATCTATTTTTTTTAATAATGCTTTCGCGAAGCAGTTTTTTTTAAATTTGTCGTGTTGAATTTGAAATTTAACCTGGAATAACTTATCTAAGTAAAGTTGCGCATGTTTATGATCTTGAGAATTTAAAAAATCTTCTTTAATTAATTTTTGTATGGCTTGTTCATAGTCGATGCCAACGATGCAAATTAAATTGTTAAATGATTCTAAAATTCGACAAAAAAGCAAAAAATGAATTAAATGGTTGGCGGGTAACCGATCAATTTCGTCGATAATAACATATAGAGTATGATTTTCTTTTTTTAAAGCTTTGTTGAGTTCTGCGGTTTGTTCTGAAAAAGTGGTTGGCTGCTCTTTATCCCATACGTTTAATAACTTTTCGATTTTTTCGCCAACATTATATTTAATTTTACCGCCAATCTCTGTAAAGGGAGTGCATGCTTTTGCATAGGCAGTGATATTTGCGTCTGTGAGAACAGCGATACTTTTGATGCATCGTTTAATTATGGGTTTTATCTTATCGCCTGTGTGTTGATATAGTTTAAAATAAAATAACGTTAAGATATCGATTATTTCAAGTTTCCCTTCTAGCAGGGGCTCGAAGCTAATTACAATATTTTTCCCATTTTTTAATTTATTTATTAATAGATTAATTGCTGATGATTTTCCAATACCCCACTCGCCAGCGATGGCTATTGTCAGCTGTGTTTCCTGTGTTTTTTTAATAAAATTATAAATTCTATCAACTATTCTCAATTGGCTATCCAAGCAGTCTTCTTCGGCGTTGAGAATTGGCGCGTCAGAAAGATTAGAGGTTTTTGAAGTCACCTTTTTATTCACCTTAAACATTTTGATAAAAGCTTTCATTTTTGTATGAAATTCTCTGGAAGCGTTATTCCGAGAGAATTGTCTAATGAAAAGTTTCTTTTTATAAAATCAATGAAAAAAGCGTTATTTTTTAAATAATGGAATGTGCTGTTAAAGACAGCGATTGCCTTGTGTTGATTGGATTCCGGATTGCTTTTTTTCCATTGATTTAACCAAAATTCAATAGCTGCGCCTGGGGTGGCAGCTGTTTTTCCGTCCATTTTCAATAAATCATCCTGTATAAAGGCGACATTTATAATATTTGAACACTCTTGATTATTATTCAGATGAGGGAATTGTTGGTTGAATGCCTGAAGCGTTAGTACGAGATTCGTTTGTTTATTTAATTTTAACCAGAGTTTCGTTATTAAGGACGGCGCAATGATTGAGTCAGGTTTTATTCCAGCATGGCATAAAATATCAATAGCAACTGTATAATACCATTTCGGGAAAGGTTGTTTTTCATCTTGGTTTATTTGTTTGGCAAAATATTCAAAGTGGTGGGGTTTGAACTTTTGCGCTTTATTGTATTTTTGAGATGCGATTTTGTTGAAAAGGTTGGCTAATTCTTCAAGTGAGTCCGCGGTTTTTATCGCCGCTACCATTAGCTTTTGTTCTTCTTTTAAATCGGCTTTAGGTGGGTGAGTGTTAACAATATCAATTCCGAGTGCTCTTAAAGCCGTAAACTGATTGTTTGTAAAAACGGCAAGCTGTTGTTCGATTATTTTTGCTCTATTGAAAAGAGATAGAAGCATTTCATGTTCAGGAATAAATGAAAGCCCGTACTGATTAGCCGTTTCCCAGAGCTTTAATAGGGCGTTTTTAAATTCAGGCGCAGTCTTGATAATAAAACGATCTAATTTATCAGCATCACAATTAAAGTTTTTCTTGGAAAAATCGATAACCTTAACGAAATTTTCGAATTCATATAGTTCTTCAGTAGTTAATTGTTCGACAATATGGTCATAAGATCGTTTTGAATTAAAAGAACCTAAGGATTTTTCGATAATCTTGTCGCCTTGATTGGATAACCGTAATACGACTATTCGAGGTTGTTTGGTTTTTTTCGTTTCAATTCTAAACTTCAGCTTCATGGTGCCTCCTACAAAATTCAGGGCCTCTTTATTACCTTTCGCAACTGTAATTGCATATTCATTGGTTTTTCTGGTCTAAGCTAAAAATACAAGCCTTTATACTTTTCATTCCAATAAGTCGTGCTTTTAAAATAGGCGGAAATTTCTTATAAGTGAAAAATATAAAGCGGGCAAATTATGAGCCCGCGCAATATAAATATCAACTAAAAGATACGTCATTTTTAGGTGTTATTTTTCAATGAGCCACTCAAATATTTTCGCCGCCTTATTTGCAGCGCTCATTACTTGTTTTTCACTAAGATCTTTTTTCCAGGATTGGACATAAGAAGCATGGTTTTCAAGAGATCCCTTTAACCCATAGTGAGCGGCCAAAAAAATAGATCCGATTTCGGCAATCAGCTCCTCTTGAGCACGTGCTTTTTTATCTTCTTTGTATTTATTAAAGCATGCTCGCTCAATCCGGCCTTTCCTCGCCGTCGAGTGAATCAATTCATGAAGTAGGGTGATATAGTAGTTTTCTATTGAATTAAAGGTGCTCGGGTTTGGTAAAATGATGGTGTCATGATCTGCGCTGTAATAAGCGCTGCAGCCGAAATGAGAAATTGAAACACCCAGTCGACTTACTAAAGCGTTTATTTCCTCAATACCGTCACCTGTTTCTTGATGAGCAATAGTGTGTTCTGTTGGGTCGAGGGTGGTTTGTTCTAAATTAAAGACGCGATACCATTTAATCAATGGCGCATGTTTGATTTCTTTTGATGTGTTATTTGTTTCGTTGTCATCTTGTTGTTCTTGTTTATCTTCGAATTGCCAAAAAAATACGGCTTCGCTTTTAGCGCCTTTTTTTACGGAGCCACCTTGCTTTTTAACCTGGTTAAAAGTTAGCCATTTGTTATGACAAAATCCTCCTTTGTACTGAACACAAAGAAGCATGAAAAGATTCGCGCCGTGGTATAGACCGGCGGAGCCTACGGGTAGACTGTTTGAAAAATTATTTTTCCAATCTTGTTGCCAAGAAAGTAAACTGCCGTGTTGATCGATAAGACTAAATATTTGCGCTGTGATTTTTTCACAGAAGGATTGATAAGCGTTCATTTTATTTGCCTCTTAAGTTTTTCACTTCTAAAAAATCATCGTATTGATGACGATTGAATTGTAAGGTAATTGCTTTAAAATGTCAACTAAAAAGTACGTATTTTTTGGTTTATTTTTATTTTAAAGAAGGAATTCTTAAGCGGTTTTTGATGTATGAAAGGTGAACCATTCAAAATTTTTCGGGGCTGATTTTGATGATCACTCAAAAATTTTATTTTTATTAAAAGTGAAAATTCTGTAAAGAGTGATCGGGTAAAATCGGAATCACTGATCAGGTATCACCGGAATAGGTGATCGGATACGCTGGAATATGCAGCGACAAAAATTTTAATCTCAAACGCCGAATTTTGAAATTGGCTTGTCATGATAAGAGTAATTTTTAAAATTTTTTTACTGGAAAGAATAGGTGAGTAGCCGTATTTGTTCCCATCATCTTCAGCCTACGGCTAAAGAAAAATAGCACACCCCTCGCAACAATTTGCTGAAATGGGTAACTAATTGATTAAAAAGGTGAAATTGCGATTTTTCCGATTATTCATTTTAATCAATCTTTGCATACCATGATTTCAGTGCACCACATGTGCATCAAGGCGGTGCAAAAGTGGTGCACTTGTTTTCCTGTATTAAATCATATACTTAAAACTATGGTGCAGCACATATGCAGCACTTTTAAAACGAGGTGCAGCAGTTGTGCATCACTTTTAAAATGAAGTGCAGCAGTTATGCAGCACTTGGTGCAGCAATTTTTTATTCAATGATGTTGTGATTTGATGCGCAATGGGATGGGAATAGGGGTAAGGATAATCATTAGCTGTTAAATAATTTTCATTTTTTCGTATTTGCATAGGTTGATTACTCGGAGATGGCCCCGACGATTATTTGCAAAATAAAAGTTAACTATAAGAAGTATATAAGATTTAACATGTTGAACAATGAGTGCTTTCCGCTTGTTTCTTATAGAATATATAAGCTGTATATAAGAAATCTTATATACAGAAATCGATGATGATATGACTCGATAATTTTTGTTTTTTCTATTTCTTCTGATTTCTAATTAAAAATCATACAGTTACAGAAAAAAGCAAACCTTGCGAGGGGTGTGCTGTTTTTCTTTAGCCGTAGGCTAAAGACGATGGGAACAATAACGATTGTTACTCTATTCTTTCCGGCTAAAGAATCTTAAAAATTATCCTTATTCTGACAAGCCAATTTCAAATTCGGCGTTTGAGATGCATGCAAAAAACAAATATTAGTATTATGGAATGTACGACCAGCTGTTACTTTGGCTGAAGTAACAGCTACCTTAAATGCGATCGCTCAATATCGAAAAAACTTAAAAGATGTCTTGTTGGGTGTGTGAAAATCCGTTTACCTCGAAATAAGACTAAATTTTAGGATTTTTTTAAAACTGTGCGCTTAAAATGAATGTTTTTTATATTTAGCGCTTATTTATGATCAAATTTCGATCATAACAATTAATAGTAAAGATCCCGATATTTTTTTATTTTTTCAATAAGTTATATCGCCTTAAGCGGCTTGATTAAATGAAAATCCGTACTATAACTTTCTGTAGGAATAAAAAGTTTGTTTCATCATATGAATTGCTAGTACCATACAGCTCAACTAACTTGGCAATTCAGCAATAAATATGAGGACTATAAGGAACCATGATGGTTAACAGTGATTTCTTAGGCGCCATGATCAGCAAGGCGCAGGCAGCAATGCAAAACGCTTATGCGCCTATTGATGATTTTAAGGTTGGCTGTTGCCTGCGTACAGAAGACGGTTTTTTATATTCTGGCTGTAATATTGAAATATCGCCCATTAATTTAACTTTATGCGCTGAAACCGTAGCCATTGGGAAAATGATTTCCGAGGGCGGCGAGAAAAAAATATCTGATATTGTCGTTATGGCAAATAAGGTAGATGTATGCCCTCCGTGCGGGGTTTGCCGTCAACGTTTATTGGAATTTGCAACGCCTAATTTGCAAGTATATCTCTGTGACAAGGAAGGGGCAGTCAAGAAAATTTTTGCGTTGACTTATTTGATTCCAGAACCATTTTTGTGGAAGTAAAAAAATCAAATGAAGGAAATAACTTCCTGGCACTTAACCATCACATAGATGATTTTCATGGGTATCCATACTGACAAACCGATCACGCTTTGCTGGTTATTAACCTCGAAATGCAATTATTCTTGTAAATTCTGTTTCAAACAAAGCAACAGAGAGGAAATCAGTTATGATGATGCGGTCAATATCTTAGAAAAAATAACAGCGATCGGCGTTAAGAAAATATCTTTTAGTGGCGGTGAACCTCTTTTATGGTCAGGGAATGTTCTTGAATTGATCAAAAAAGCGAAATCGCTAGGGTTGATTACTACTTTAATCACAAACGGTTCATTTTTAACTGAGTCATATCTTAAAGAGTTAGAATCACATTTAGACTGGCTCACTTTGTCTTTGGATGCTTCTTGTGAAGAAATGCAAGTGAAAGTCGATAGACCAGCTGGACATTTTACAAAAATAATGGAGCTGCTAGGCAAAGCGGATAAATTCAAATTAAAAATCAACACGATGGTTTGTCAGTATAACCTAGATGATTTAACAAATATGGTTGACCTTATTGAGCGCCACCATGTAAAAAGATGGCGAATATTTCAATTTTACCCTATTCGAGATTTAGCCATCAAAAACCAAGAAGAATATAAAATAACAGATGAAGAGTTTGCTTATGCCGCACAATCGCTTATGAAAAAAGCTGATAAATTATCGTGCGACATCGATTTTGCAACACATGAAAAATTAGACAAATCTTATTTTTTAATCGCGCCTGACGCGAGCATCTATTGTAGCGCGAACAAGCAAGATCATTTTATTGGGAATCTCAAAAACGATAACATCATTGATTTATGGAAATCCTGTCAGTTTGTCGATAAGGAATCTTACTGGGATAGAACATCGTGGGTATTAACTGAGGGAATATGATGAAAGAAAGAATCAGTCTTGTCCCGGCCGTATATCTGTTTTTAAAAAAATATAATCAAATTTTCATGGCCAGACGATATAACACGGGCTATTGCGATGGCTTTTATAGTTTTGTTGCGGGGCACATCGAGGGAGATGAAACCTTTGGAGAAGCAATGGTTCGAGAAGCAAAAGAAGAAGCTAATATAATCATCAACCCTAGTGATCTAAAGATTTTGCATATTACGTACCGTTATGTGCTCAATGAAAAAAATAGACTCGATGTCTTTATGACAGCTGATGCTTGGCACGGGGGCCCTTGCAATATGGAACCAAACAAATGTGATCATATGGATTGGTTTTCAGAAAACGACATTCCCAACAATACTATCCCTTATATTAAGCATGCGATCTTGCAAATCAATCGTGGTATTTTTTGTAGCCAATTTGGATTTGAATCGCGCTAAAACCTCAATTGATTTATTTCTCAATGGGCGCCATTCTAAGGCATCCACTAAAAAATGGACTAGATGGACAAAAGCCATGAGTTGGAAATTGACTCATATCTGCCATAAAAGAGGAATCTTCTTTCATGATTTCTGAGCTGGTGCGGATTTCGCCGCAAATATCTTTTTCATGATGAAAATAGTCGATATCCAAGTTTTTAATGATATTGTTTACTTCGGCGTTCGATTTATCTTTTAGGTGATTTTTTAGGGTTTCAATTAACAGCTTCATTTCTCGTAGATCATGAGCAATAGTTGAAGAGGTTCTTTTCAAAGGGGAGCCCTCCAAAACAGTCGGCAATGATAAAGAGTAGTAAAGATAAGATGGTTTTAAAACAGCGTCTCGTATTGAGCAGGCGTGTAAAATCGTCGGAAGATATTGTTTGAGCATGTAAACATTAATAAAAGCGTGTTGCAGACCTTTCGTTGGGGCCGCATCTTCAGAAAGTTCTATGGGTCTAAAGGCTGGGAAATTACCCGCGATAATCGATAGCAGATGCTTAACATGATCGATCAGATAAGGAGTAGGATGCAATCTGCGTAAAGAAATTGTTTCTGCAAATTTTTCCCAACAAATAGTAAATTTAAATTTATCTATAACATAAGAGGCTTGTTTCCAAATTTGTCCAAATAAATAGTTTCTAAATTTTTGCCAATCTTCAGACCTGTTTTTATTGGAAAACCACTTTTCTCCAAAAAAGAGAATTTGGCTTTCCCAAGCATCTGAAAAGTTGTCATTTTGCGCAATGTGTTTAAAAAGTTCCCAATGATCGGATAATTGCTTTATTTGCACAGTTGTAGGAATGTTATAGGTCATTCGCAATTTTTGAATACCTGACTTGTCAGTGATTTTTGGTAGCATGACTATAGAGCGCGAACCAGCTGAAAAATTCCATATAGGTTTGGATCGCATGCCCATTAAAAAATCCATCGTTTCATAAGTGCCGGAGAAGCTACCCTTATGAAATAAATTGAGAGGGACGGCTCTTGATCCAGTATCGATAAAACATTCACTATCTTTTTCTAGGATTAAAAACAAAGGTGTTTGGTTATAGGATAATTCTTTTCTTATGTTTTTTTCTATTGATTCAGATGAAACGGGGGCTAGATCAATATTATTACTAGAGGGTAATTGCGCCACACCATTTTTAATGAATAGATCACCATATAAATATTTTGCTTTAATAAATTTATATTCATCAGATGGGTTTATTGAATCAATGATTTTCCCAAGTTCTTTATTTACAGAAATCACTTGATTGCGTATCTCTTTCCAGGTGAGAACTTCAGCGGTTCGTTTCCTGCGATGGATGATTTTTTTCATACAACCTCCGTATAAAAAACCATAGTAAAATACTAGAGATTTTCATCGGTAAAGTCTACTGATATTTAAACTGGTTTTTTTGGATGCCCTTGGATGTTAAAAAGACGCCTGTAAGTGAAATTCTGAGAAGACAGTTATTCTTCAAAAACAATAATAAATATTACGGATTGAGCTTAGTAATTTTATACGGAATCAGTAAATATGTTTTTGAAAAAGGCAAGAAAGCCTCAGACGAACAGCAAGGCAATAGTTTCTCTTGATGCTAAGCATTTTGAAGAAAAGCTTTTATTTGAGCATATCACGCATGCCCTTGGCGTAGCTCAGGTGGGCTTTATAAATGTACTTGAAAATTTATATCATAGATCGTTAGCCCCACTGCAAAAATATCAATTAAAAAATCTTTTAGATTCGGAACGTCAAGAATTGACTATTTTTTCTTATTTGATGCAATTTTCGGCAGCTTGTGAACCCAATGTGGTTAAGCACGAGATATTTAACCTCGAAGAAATGATTCAGCAAATACTTGATTATCTTTCTCCTTATCAAGTCGAGCAATCCTGTGCTTTTCATCTCAACTATTCAGCCGAAGCGCCTAAAGCAATTCTTTTCGATCAAGGTCGAACTTGTTTTATCCTGCTAAAAATAATGACTCTTTTGCTTCGTAGCGCTCTTGATGGTAACGTTACTATTCACATCAGCCAAGTCAAAGAAAAAACAAGAAAATGCAAAAACTTGAGGCCCAAGGCGTCGCTGGTAATTATTTTTAATAGCGAAGGAAAAGAAATTAAAAATAATTACTTCAATGAACTCGTTTTCGATTTCTGTGAAGATTACAACAATGCGCTCACAGCAAATTCATTAACAATTCTCAGACGATTTATTACTGAATTAAACGCAGATATTCAGTTTTGTGTTTTAAGCAGCAATAACGAAAAAACTAATAACAACAATGAAATAAAACAGGAAGCGAATCAAAAGAAAAATGGATGTCAGTTCAAGTTAAGCCTGCCTGTTGTAATCGATGCAACAGACAGGTCTTTTTTATCAAATAATGAGGAAACTCAGGGAGAGGTGCGATGCTGATTTTAACCAGAAGAATCGGAGAAAGTCTGATTATTGGAAATCAAGAAATCACGATTACGATTTTAAGCCAGAAAGGCAATCAAATTCGTATTGGTATTGAAGCCCCGAGAAATGTATCGGTCCACCGCGAGGAAGTATTTAGGCGGATTCAAGACGCCATTGAAGACGAAAATCATGAAAAAGATGAAGCGGTTCAAACGCAGGAGGATGTTGATGATGAATAACTTTAATGACGCCATCGATCCGGTGCTGCTTTGCAAAGTTTCTTGCGGGGATATCGCCGCCACTGTCGAACTTGGTGAAATCTTTTATCAACAACAACGATACGGGTTTGCAACGAGCCTGTTTACGCTCGCCAGCAAGCAGGGTGACCAAAAGGCGACGGAAAGATTAGCTGACATTGATCGACTGATCCATCGACAACAAAAAGAACGAGAAGGAAATGGAGGAAGGAACTCATGACGACTGATTTTCTCGAAACGTTCGATGTTAAATTGATCGAGCAAACGGCTCAAGAGAAACGACTGAATGAAGTGTTTGAACGGGGAAAAACTTACCATGAATGAAATTGTTGAGCAAATCCCAAATGAGCTTTATGCGAAGGTGAAAAATGGCGATATCGAAGCAACATTTGAACTCGCTGAGATTCTTTTTCGCGAAAAAGAGTATCACCTCGCTCGAATTTACTACCTCACGGTAAGTAACCATGGAGTTCCAGCAGCGTTTGATCGTCTCAAAGAGATCGATTACTTACTTGGATATCCTGGACAATCTAAAAATTGGTTAGACATGAAAGAAGAGATCATCAAAGAGGTACAGCAAGAACAACAAGAACAACAAGAAACTGAGAAGGACGAGTCAGATCAATCGAGTCAATCAAAATAAACGAGAAGTCTATGCGTATGTTAAAAAGTAATGAAAGTGCGAAAATGACAATGAACGATGAATTTTCAGAATCGACAGTACAGGAATCAATAAGATCGTGCTTGGAGCTTATTGAAGCATTAGCCGAACAATATACGTATAAAAACATAGTTACTCGAGAAGAATTGATAATGATTGGAAAATCAGCCCTCACTCGAGCGAGCGATCATTTTTGTATGGAACAAGGCTTATCTTTTTACACCTATGCAACCTGGTGGATTAAACAAAGCATCGAATCAAAATTATGGTTGAAATATCACTAAACAATTGGCAACGCTGCACCTCGCTTAAGAGGGATAAGAATATACATCGAATAAAAGTAGTGCTGCCACCCTCCGTTCATCCATCCGTTCACACATAAAAAACCACCATTCAAACAATGAACGAATTAAATTTATAACGATGGAAAAGCCCCCGCAAACAGGAATTATCACTCATTCCTGAAAACAAAATCTACAAAACGCATCGAACTTATAAACCCATTAGCCCGTAAAGCAATGAATGCCAAAGAGCGAGCATTTATCTGGTACAAAAAAAAGAACTAATAAAAAGAGGAAAACTCATCATGAAAAAGTAATCTATCAATCCCCGATATATTAAGAGTAAAAGACATTCCCCGATGTTTGGGGATCACACCAATTATTTTAATCGCCATATCCGATCTTTATTTGCTCCTTTTTAAAGGCTTCTCATGGCGTGATTTACGGTCTTGTATAACGTATTGATAACAATCAATTTAACATTAATTTAATTATTTGAAATTGCGAGGTGAAAAATGAAAAATAGCTATCTTCGACTGAATGAATTAAAAAAAGTTACCGGCTTAAGTTCGTCGACCTTATGGAGGTTGGAAAAACGAGGAGAATTCCCGCGACGTCATAGGCTTTCGATAAGGGCTGTTGGATGGGTTGCACACGAAGTTGAAGAGTGGCTGGACTCAAGAAAATTGACGCAACAAGGTAATTTACAATGAGTAGACTTTCATTGCAGTCAATGGATGCTGAGCAAGTGTTGCTTAGTTGTTTGTTAACAGATAATTCCAAATGGAGCGATATAAAAAATCAAGTTGAAATAAGTGATTTTTATGAAAAGCGACATCAGATTATTTTTCGATCGTTGAGAAATTTTCTAGATGCCCATGATTTGGTAGAGGTTTTAACGCTTACAGAGGAGCTGAAAAAAACCCATCAACTTGAAGAAGTGGGTGGTGAGGTTTATTTGTTTGAACTAGCGAATCGTGTGCTTTCCACAAATAATATTACCGCTTATGTGAAAATCATTAGAGAGAGATCATTACAGCGCAAAGCTATCGCGTTTTGTAAACAGCTACTAGAAGATATTACGAATCTTTCGCTAAATGACATTGAGAAGAAATTTAAAGCAATTGCTCAAGAAATACAATGCAGTCAATCTGCTGGGTTCGAGCTGGAATCATCATGCTTGAGCTATGAAGACCTTTTGCGACGTGAGATACCTGAAAGGAAATTGTTACTTCCGTTTTTGCCGCAAGGTGGCTTAGGCATGGTTTTTGCTCCTCGCGGACTTGGAAAGACCCTGTTTTCAATTAGCTTGGCGGTTGCTATCACAAGTTCAAATAAGTTTATGGGTTGGAATGTAGGGTGCAATTGTGGTGTGCTCTATGTCGATGGGGAAATGTCTTTAGAGCAAATGCGAGAAAGAATTACTAATTTCTGTCCTACTATGCCGATCAATCCGTTATCGCTTTTATCACATGAGGTATTTTACGATGAATTTGAATACGACCTTAGTGTAACGAATGAAAAAACTCAATTTGCTCTGCTTAAGTTATTAGATCACAAGCCAGATATAAAATTATTAGTTTTGGATAACTTGAGCTGCTTGAGCAAAATCCGTGAAGATAAGTCCGATGATTGGCGCACTGTCATGTTACCGTTTTTGATTGCATGCCGAAGAAGAGGTGTTGCCGTTCTTCTTGTGCATCACGCGGGGAAAAGTGGGGATCAACGTGGGACAGGCGCTCGCGAAGATGCTTTGGATGTAAGCATTAAACTCAGTCCAATGCCAGACTCTAAAAATGACGGCGCCTATTTCCGTGTTGATATAGTAAAGTCGCGAGGTTGCCGTGATGGAGACGCAACGAAGCCCTTCACAGCAAAACTCTCTCATAGTGAAAAGGCAGGCTTTTATTGGGAGATTCAAAGTGTGGAAGAAAGCACCAAAGATCGAATGATCAATTTGATCACCGATGCAGGGGATGACGGCATATCAGCAAAAGACATTGCAGAAGAACTCAACATCAGCGTGCCTATGGTCAGTAGGTACAAAAAACAACTTGAAGCAGAGGGTGTTATTCTTCGATGCACAGGAAAGACCATGCTAAGAATTAATTCAGCACGGCAACAAAACGCATGAAAATTAACCGATTATTAACTTACAAGTTAACCCATGAAATTGTAAAAACAAGCAAAGTTAACCAAAAAAATGTAGTTAAATTAACGCCTATCAAAATGGTTAACAATCGTCTGAAACGCTTATACAGCAAGGATTTCCTAGTTAACCTACCAAGTAAAATAATCGAATATTTTACTGGCAGGTTAATAATCCATTCGAGGCGATTGTTAACCCATTATTAACCAGCAACAGAGAGAAAGCTGTTTATGAAATGTAGTAATTGCGGGGCGTTCGTTAATCCGTACTGGGGAAAATGCCAGCTTTGCGATACCCCTCGAGATGAGGCTAATGAGTTATTATCATTGGAAACTCTTAAAAAATATGCAGATGACGATGAGTGGGAAGAAATAGTAAGCTCCCCACAAAAACTAGCTGCATTTTATGGCCTAATTGATGAAAAATTAACACGTGAAAAAGGGCTGATCCCGAAAACTTATACAACCACAGTGGTTTGTGCAAAATGCGGAGAAGTCGCTATCGAACCGTCGTTGAGAGGTGATGGTTACATCCAAAATTGTCCTTGGTGCCTTAATCGACGGCAAGGGTTGCCAATTCCAACGGCTGATCAGATCAAAAGAGCATCAGGAGATAATAAACTATGGGTAAATTCTTAGAAGGTCAAGGCGGCAACCCAAGCGGTCGCCCCTGCTGAATTGATCGTCGCACGTTGCTTGCTGAGATATTAGACGAGCATAAACAGCAGCTATTTGATAAAGTGCTTGAGCTCGCTTTAGGTGGCGATCCACATATGCTTCGTCTGTTACTTGACCGGACTGTTGCCAGTCAAGCCCAAAACGGAGCTTGAGCGGCGCAAACTAGGCTTTGAAACCGAAAGCAATCTAATTCCTCAAGTGTGTCGTCTAGGATGAGAATAGCCCCGTATACTGCCTTTAAGATTTAACGTTTTGATGATCGATAAAATGACGCTAGCAGGCTGCTAAGGGGAACCACCAGAGGAACCACGAAATAAAATCTAACTTTTTAAAAATTGATTTTTAATCGTAATTCATTGTTTCTATGTGGTGGGCTGTGCAGGGATCGAACCTGCGACCCGCTGATTAAGAGTCAGCTGCTCTACCAACTGAGCTAACAACCCACTTTATAAAAACAGGCGAGCATCATAATGGGCAACGTAAAAATGTTCAAGTCGAAGATTGAGGTTTTGTTTTTTATTTTTTGGATTTTTCCTGGATCACGCGATCAAGCCGCGGGATGATGGAGCCTAAAGCGATGATAAAAATAGGAACCGATGCCCGGTAATATGAATTCATGCAATAAAGCCGGCTAAGCGTGGGCTGAAAGGATGAGCCCCATTCGTATTTCATAAAGCTTATCTAAGAATTCGCGTTTAAATATTGTTTTTGTCTCTCAACATCCGTTATATTAGCGACAATATTTTATAATCAACGGGATGAATTTATGTCATCAAATCAAATCAAACCTCAATTTATCCAATCCGCCAAAAGGACGATTGATCTCGAGTTGGCTGCGATCCATCAATTACTGGCTCGCATTGACGCTTCTTTTGCAAAAGCATGTGAATATTTGTTAGCTTGTCGAGGTCGAGTGATTGTTATGGGGATGGGCAAGCCAGGACATATTGGCAGGAAAATCGCGGCGACTCTTGCCAGTACAGGGACGCCGGCTTTTTTTGTGCATCCAGGAGAAGCTAGTCATGGCGATTTTGGCGTGATTACGGCTCAGGATGTCGTATTGGCGATTTCAAATTCGGGTAATACACAAGAAATTTTGACATTGCTCCCTTTGATCAAGCGGCTGAATATTCCTTTGATCGCTTTGGCAGGCAATTTGAATTCTTCTTTAGCAGAAGCCGCCGATGTTGTTTTAGATGTCAGTGTTTCTGTCGAGGCGTGCCCATTGAATTTGGCGCCTACATCGAGCACGACTGTGGCCTTAGTGATGGGCGATGCGTTGGCGATTGCTTTATTGGAAGCAAAAGGATTTACCGAACAAGATTTTGCTTTTTCTCATCCAGGCGGGCGGCTGGGAAGACGTTTATTGCTACGTATCGATGAAATCATGCACACGGGTGATCAAATACCTAAAGTGAGTGGCAAAGCTTTGTTGAGTCATGCGCTAGTTGAAATGTCACGCAAAAGTTTAGGAATGACCGCGGTTGTGGATGAGCAGAACAAGTTATTGGGCGTTTTTACGGATGGTGATTTACGTCGTGCCTTGGATAAAGCCTGTGATATTCACAAAACGGTGATTACCGATGTGATGACTCGGCATGGTACGGTGATTCGACCTCATCTGTTAGCGATTGAGGCACTCAATTTAATGGAGTCGAAAAAAATTACGGCATTGTTAGTTGTAGATGAGCAAGACAAAGTGATTGGGGCGCTCAATATTCATGATTTATTGCGAGCGGGGGTGGTTTAATCGTGAAGAAAAAATTTAACTTTAAACAAGCAGCGCAATTAGTTCAGTTAGTCATTTTTGATGTGGATGGCACGCTAACCGATGGGCAAATTATTCTGACGGATAAACAAGATGAGTTAAAAGCGTTTTATGTGCAGGATGGGCTAGGTATTCAATTTTTGCAGGAGGCTGGCATTCCTGTGGCGGTTATTACAGCAAAACAGTCTGATCTTGTGACACGCCGGATGGAAAGTTTAGGTATTCAACATGTCTATCAGGGGCAGCGCGATAAACGTGCCGCTTATGAAGCACTGTTAGAGACGCTGCATTTAACGGATCAGCAAGTCGCTTATGTGGGCGACGATGTGCTTGATTTGCCTTTTATTCGTCGGGCTGGATTAGGCATCGCCGTTGCTAATGCTGTGCCGTTTGTTAAAAAACATGCTAACTTTATTACGCGACAGGCGGGTGGTCATGGCGCGGCGCGAGAAGTGTGTGATTTAATTCTTCAGGCGAAAGGTCTTTACGCTTCTATTTATAGTCGTTATTTATGATTGATTACGCTGTGACACGAGAAAGAAATGTTCTTGTGTTATCACGATTGCAGTGAGTAAAGTAGGTACTATGATTATTTTAAAGCGTATTTTTTTAATTAGTTTATTTTTGATTATCATTGCATTAAGCGTTTGGTTTGTATCGAGCTCTTATCAGTTGATGTCACCTATAGCGGCCACGCATACGCCCGATACCTTTGCAGAAAATTTACGGGCTTATAAACTTGATCGTTTTGGGCAATTACATTGGACGTTAAGCGCTGATCATGCGGTCCATTACGCCGATACGGATACGACCACCTTCTTTAATCCTTTTTTTATTTTTTATCCACAGGGCGAACCGGCCTGGCATATTAAAGCAAAACAAGCGGATGCAACCCATGATGAATCGACGATTACCCTGATCAATGAGGTCAACGTGCAGCAATTGCCGGGACTTAATAGTAATGACATGACCTTATTGACCTCAAAACTTATTTTATACCCGGATCAATCAATCGCTAAAACGGATCAGCCAGTGACAGTGATTCGGGCTAATAATATCATTCAAGCGGTCGGTATGCTGGCTAATTTCAAGACCAATGCTGTGCAATTTATGTCTCATATGCAAGGTGTGTACGATAAAGAGTCGACGAAAGGCAATCCCGCTCGATGAAGACTGAGGGTCCGTTATCACGAATTCAGGTTAATAGAGAGAATTATCGTAAAACGCCTCATTCTCTAGCACCTTAAAAAGATTATGATGACACTCTTCGAATTGCCGATATAATAGCGCTATAATCAAATGAAAAGATGCTGAAAATTGCATGATTAACACGTTAAAAGTAATTGACCTTGAAAAAAAATTCCATACTCGTCGTGTGGTAAATAAAGTTTCAATCGAACTGCATCAGGGGGAAATAGTTGGCTTGTTAGGACCCAATGGGGCTGGCAAAACGACGGCTTTTTACATGGTGTTAGGCCTCGTTGCGAGCGATGGGGGTAAAATTTCTCTGAACGATCAGGATATTAGCAGCTTATCGATTCATGAGAGGGCTCGGCTCGGCATCGGCTATTTACCACAAGAAGCGTCTATTTTTCGCAAGCTATCGGTTACTGACAATATTTTAGCGATTCTTCAGTTGCGGGGCGATTTGACTCGGCGGCAACAAAAAGAAAAACTGGCTTCACTTTTACATGAATTCCATATTGACCATATTGCCAAGAGTATTGGGTATAAATTATCTGGCGGAGAAAGGCGTCGTGTTGAAATCGCGCGTTGTCTGGCGATGGAACCTAAATTTATTTTGCTCGATGAGCCTTTTGCTGGGATTGACCCAATATCGGTGATCGATATTAAACACATCATTCGGCATTTATGTGAGCGAGGTATCGGCGTTTTAATTACAGACCATAATGTGCGGGAAACCTTGGATATTTGCGATCGCGCTTATATTTTAAATTGTGGAGAGATTATTTGTTCAGGTGATTCCGCGACAATTTTGAAAAATGAATTAGTCCGTAAAGTGTATTTGGGCGATGACTTCGAATTGTAAATCGCCTTAAGTGGGCAGTGGCCCTTGCAGCAGTCAGTAATCAAGAAAAGGAGGTTGTGGATATGCAAATTAACTTTACTGGTCACCATATTGAAGTGACAGAGGCGCTTCGCAGCTTGGTCGAAAAGAAATTCGAGCGAGTTGAACGGCATTTTAATCATCAAATAATTAGTGTTAGTGTTATTTTTACCGTACAAAAACTGGAAAACAGTGCGGAAATTATTCTGCATGTAAAAGGAGGCGATGTTACCGCTAAAGCGACTGCGGAAGATATGTATAAAGCGGTTGATTTGATGATGGATAAATTAAATCGCCAATTGATGAAACGTAAAGAACTTATGACTGAGCATCAAGGCGATGCCGATTAATTTGGTGATAGTCAGTGGACGATCGGGCTCGGGCAAGTCGATCGTCCTTAACCTATTGGAAGACTTGAGTTATTATTGTATTGATAACCTGCCTTTAGATTTTTTACCGGCGCTACCGCAAACGTTAGATCAATGTTATAAAAAAGTCGCGGTTAGTGTCGATGCTAGAAATTTAGCCTCCGCAACGGTTCATATCGATGAAACACTCAAGCAGTTGCATCAAAATTATGCGCGTTGCGATATTGTTTTTTTAGATGCTAATGAGGATATTTTATTGCGGCGTTTTAGCGAGACACGGCGCAAGCATCCGCTAACTAATACAACAACGAATTTACACGAAGCCTTAAAAAAAGAGCGATTATTATTACAACCTTTGGAGCAGGCGGCGACCTTGCGTTTGGATACCAGTCAATTAACTGTGCACCAACTGCGGGCACTGATTTCCGAGTCGTTTCAAGACGCTAATGGTCAATTATCGATTCTTTTCCAATCCTTTGGATTTCGTTATGGTGTCCCACAAGATACTGATTATATTTTTGATGTGCGTTGTTTACCAAATCCTTATTGGGAACCCTTGTTGCGGGATCAAAGCGGGTTGGATCAGCCGGTGATTGATTATTTGGAACAATTGCCTGCTGTTTCGCAGATGCTTAAGATGATCAAAGATTTTATTGAGCGATGGTTACCCGATTTCAAAAGAGAAAATCGACGTTATTTGACGATTTCGATTGGTTGCACGGGCGGTCAGCATCGTTCTGTCTATTTAGCGGAGCAATTGGCGCGTTATTTTTCGCAAAAAATCGGACAGTCGGTGAATGTACGTCATCGGGATTTATCATCCTAGATCGGTGCAAAACAAGGAAAGGTGTGTGTTACATTTTTTATGAAAAAACAGTTCAATTTAACAGCATTTGCTGAAACCTCTTGGCATGCGGCATCAACAGACATGTTGTTTAAGTGTTTGCATACGTCACCTGAAGGATTATCTTTTCTTGAGGCACGTCGTCGCAAGAAAATTTTTGGGGCCAATCGATTAGTGCAAGTTCACCCTAAAAATTATTGGATTCGATTCTTTCGACAATTTCATAATGTTTTTATTTATCTCTTGTTAATTTCCGCTGTGATTGTTGGCGTGCTTGGTCACTTTACTGACATGAGCGTGATTTTCAGTGTGGTACTTGTTAATGCGATTATCAGTTTTATTCAGGAAGACAAAGCAGAAAAAGCACTTTCTTCAGTGCGGGCGTTATTAACACCGCGAGCGACGGTTGTGCGTAAAGGACATCGCAAGGTTATTCACGCGAGCTCTGTTGTTGTAGGAGATATTGTTGTATTACAGCGTGGTGATAGAGTGCCTGCTGATTTGCGTTTATTTTATGTTAAGAATCTCGAAGTTCAGGAAGCGATTTTAACAGGGGAGTCGCACGCCGTAAAAAAATCAATTGAACCGGTCGACGAAAAAAGCGCATTGGGTGATCGTTATTCGATGGCTTATAGTGGGACTGTGGTGACTTATGGCCAGGCAGAAGGCATTGTGATCGCGGTCGGTCAACAAACAGAGGTTGGTAAAATTACCGATCTTGTTTCTCATATTCCATCGACCACCACACCGCTACTCAAACAGTTTAATCGATTCGGTTATTTTTTAAGTGCGGCTATTTTGTTGATTGCGACGGTGACTTTTTTAGTGGGCGCGCTCGTTTGGCATGACTCAAGTGTGGATATGTTTTTGGGGGTCGTTGGATTAACGGTCGCTGCTATTCCCGAAGGATTACCCGCTATTTTAACGATTATTTTAGCGATTGGGGTCACTCGCATGGCGAAGCGTCACGCGATTGTTCGATCATTGCCGTGTGTTGAAACGATGGGATCGGTCAGTGTGATTTGTGCCGATAAAACGGGTACGTTAACTCGGAATGAACTATCAGTTCAAACGATTATTACCGCCGAAGCAAATTATCATGTCGTAGGCGGCGGTTATAATGATGAAGGCGAATTGCATTTGAATCAGGCTATTTTCCCTTTAGAGGAGCATCCTGATCTGCGCGAGGTGATTCGTGCGGGCATACTTTGTAATGATGCGGAGTTAGTGGAGGAAGATGGCCATTGGCAATTGCGCGGTAATCCGACTGATGGTGCTTTATTAGCGTTAGGGTTGAAAGCAAAAATTGATCTGGCGCGGGAGAAACAAGATTACCCGAATACCGACTTGATTCCTTTTGAGTCTGAGCATAAATGGATGGCAACACTGCATCATGATCATGAAGGGCAGGGTTATATCTTTGTCAAAGGGGCGCCAGAAATTTTATTAAAGCGTTGTCGCTTTGAACGAGTTCAAGGGCATGATCAATCATTACAGACTGATCATTGGTTGGAAAAATTGCAAACTTTAACGAAAGCCGGACAGCGTGTCATTGCCGTTGCAATGAAAAAGACACAGGCAGCGCATCGAGATTTAGTTTTTCAAGATGTGGACTCTGAATTGACCTTGCTGGGGTTATTAGGGATTTCCGATCCACCTCGAGAAGAAGCGATTGTCGCCGTGAGAGAATGTCAATCAGCCGGCATCGAAGTGAAAATGATTACGGGTGACCACGCCGAAACGGCTTCGGTGATTGCAAAGCAATTAGGGATTAACAATGCGGATAAAGTGCTGCTCGGTCATGAGCTTGAGCAAATGACGGATGTTGAATTACAAGCCATTGTTGATGAAGTTAATATTTATGCGCGCACATCGCCGACGCATAAATTACGATTGGTTCAAGCATTACAAGCCAAGGGTCGCATTGTGGCGATGACGGGTGATGGGGTTAATGATGCACCGGCCTTAAAACAAGCTGACATTGGCGTGGCGATGGGTATTCGAGGGACTGATGCGGCCAAAGAAATTTCACAGATGGTTTTAACGGATGATAATTTTGTCTCTATTTATCATGCTGTAAAAGAAGGTCGAACGGTTTATGATAATATTAAAAAAGCGATCTTATATTCGCTTCCAACGAATTTGGGCGAAACGTGTATGATGATGCTCGCCATTTTGTTTGGCTATGTGTTACCGATGACCGCCGTGCAAATTTTATGGGTGAATATGATTACGGAAGTCACCTTAGCTATTTCACTGAGTTTTGAGTCAGCAGAAGCAGGTATTATGAAGCGATTACCTCGATCGAGTCATGAACCAATTTTATCTCGTTTTTTAGTTTGGCGCCTTGCTTATGTGACATTACTGATGGTCCTTTGTGGTTTTGGATTGTTTATCTATGAGCGTCACACAGGCGCTAGTTTAGCCGCTGCCAGAACTGTTGTTGTGAATATGGTTGTGATGAGCGAAATTGTCTATTTATTAAATTGCCGAAAAACGTATGACTCTGGATTTTCTTTGGATAATTTATTTGGCAGTAAACCTGTTTTGATTGCCATTGGGGTTACCCTGTTTTTCCAATGGGCATTTACTTACGTGCCGATGATGCAATATTTTTTCGGCTCGGCGTCTATTGATATTTTCCAATGGACAAGAATTCTGCTATTAAGCAGTATCATTTTTTTATTGGTTGAAATCGAAAAATGGATTGTGCGGAGAAGGTTGAGAGTTGAGAGTTGAGAGTTGAGAGTTGAGAGTTGAGAGTTGAGAGTTGAGAGTTGAGAGTTGAGGGATGAAGTCGCTATGCGACGATTTTCATATTGGGCAGCCTGATTCTATGCATATTCAAAATATCGTAGAGAACGCTGCTGCGCGTGCCCATTTCGGGCAAGGCGTTTTATAGGCGCCTGCATGCTTTATGACAAAACAAACACACAGGGGAAATAATGAACAAAGTAACGATCAGTCCAAAAAATTATTATGGTTGGGCGGGGTATTGTTTATCGAATGGTGAAATTGAAATAGGTATTACCCCTTCGATTGGCGGACGAATTATTTCTCTTTGTTATCAACAGGAAGAATTATTATATGTCGATAAAAATCGGTTGGGTGAAACATTTGAATTAGGAGTGATCGATGATTTGTCGACCTTTAAAAAGAATTTTGGTTTTCGTTTATGGGGTGGTGATAAAACCTGGGTCGCGCCCGAGCAAAGTTGGGTGGCGGGTATTCCCCCTTTGCATTTAGATGCGGGGCAATATACGACTCAGCTCGATGAAAAATCCATCACGATGACAAGCCCTCTTGATCAAGAAACCGGATTGCAAATAACTCGCAAGGTTACTTTGCAATCGGGTGGAGAGATCACTTTAACGCAGCAATTTACGAATCAATCGAACAAAATAATTTTGTGCGGGATCTGGGATGTTACGCAATTATTGCGGCCGTTTCGCATTTATTTCCCTGCACGCAAGGAACAAGTAAAACCCGATACACGATTTGCGGCGAGTCTAGGGAATCAACATGAATTGTTGACAACCGTTGCGAAAGATTGGGTAGAAATTCGTTGTGAAAAACCCCTGCAATTTAAATATAGTTTCGATATTGAGCGAGGTATTGCCATCGCATTAAAAGAGCAGGCCGATCATTTTATTGCAATGATTCGTTATTTTAAGGTAAATCCCAAAGCGAACTATCCGCAAGCCGGAATAGTCGAGGTATATAATTCAGACAATTATCCTTATCTTGAATTGGAAGTATTAAGCCCTTCGGCAGAATTATCGCATCACGATAATATAATCCATCAACAGACATGGATTTTAAAACGTTTTCCAAAAACGATGACGATTGAAACCATTTTATCCAGTGTGGTGGAATCATGATGTCCGTGGACTATCAAACTCAATTGTTTCAATTATCCGGGTTACGTTGTGCTGGTTGCGTGCAAACCATTACAAATCATTTGCGAAAATTACCGCGTACAAAAGAAGTCTCGATCAATTTTGCGACGCAACATTTAACGGTGACGAGTGCTTTATCTTTTGAAGAAATTATTCGAGCGATTCAATCGATTGGCTATCAAGCCACATTGATTCGCGGAGAAAGTGATCTCGATAAAATGGCCAAACAAGAGCGACAACAATTTTCAGTATTACTCCTGAAAGCAACAGTGGCTGCTTTTTTAGGCACGGCGTTGATGATCATTGAATGGTTTCACTTTCTGCCGTTATCAGCGCATTGGACATCGCAAGTGAGTTGGGTGGGGATCGCTTTCTTGACGCTAATTGCCATGTTTTATACAGGCGATCATATTTACCAGGCGTTTTTTAAGCAGTTGCGCTACTTGAAAATGACGATGGATAGCCTGATTGCGATTGGGACATTAACTGCTTGGATTTATTCGATGATCGTTATTGCTATCCCGATGATGATTCCAGCGCTCGCTCGACATATGTACTTAGAAACGGCATTATTTATTTTAGCTTTTATTAATTTTGGTGCGGCATTGGAGATGCGTGCGAAAGGAAAATCGAACGAATCGATTCGTCGTCTCATTGGATTGCAACCCAAAACAGCGCGAGTGATTCGCGACCAAAAAGAGCAATTTATTGCCATTGAATCGGTCGTCTTGGGAGATATCGTTCGCGTCAAACCGGGTGAAAAAATCCCTGTGGATGGCGTGATCGCTGAAGGACATTCGGCGGTCGATGAATCGATGATTTCGGGCGAGTCGATGCCCGTTAAAAAACAAGTGGGCGATTCGGTTATTGGGACAACAATCAATAAAACAGGCAGTTTTTTATATCGTGTCACGAAAATCGGTAAAGACAGTGTGCTTGGGCAAATTATTGAATATGTCGAGCGCGCGCAGGCAACGAAGCCTGCGATTGGTCGACTCGCTGATCGCGTCTCCGCTATTTTTGTGCCCGTGATTATTTCATTGGCCATTGTGACAGCATTGATTTGGTATTTTGTAGGTCCCGAACCTAAAGTGGCTTACATGTTGGTGACCAGCTTAAGTGTTTTGTTGATTGCTTGTCCTTGTGCCGTCGGACTAGCGACACCGATTTCTTTAATCATCGGGATCGGAAAAGCGGCTGAACGAGGGGTGTTAATTCGTAACGGGGAAGCATTACAACAGGCGGCGCGTTTAACAACCTTGGTATTCGATAAAACAGGCACTGTGACGAAAGGGCAGCCGGAAGTGCAAACAGTTTTAGCCGTGAATCATTTTTCCGTTCAGCAAATTTTACAATATGCCGCAAGTGTTGAAGCCTTATCAGAGCACCCTTTAGCATCGGCCGTTGTTCAATCAGCGCGCGATCGACAGTTATCCTTATTGTCCGTCGAGCACTTTGAAGCATTGCCAGGATTTGGGGTGCAAGGAATTGTAGAAGGTCAGTCGGTTCTCGTAGGCAACTTAAAATGGATGCAGTCACTGCACTTTGATTTAGGCGAGTTGCCGCACCGTATGGAAGCGTATACAAAATTGGCGCATACCATTATCTTTGTTGCGATTGATCGCGTGATGACAGGTTTTGTTACGATTGCAGATACGGTGCAGGAAGATGCGCTATTAACTATTCAGAAATTGCGCGCCAGTGGATTGCGGGTATTGATGTTAACGGGTGATCAGGAAGCGACGGCAAAAGCCTTTGCTTTTCAAGTCGGGATTGATGAAGTGATGGCGAATGTGTTACCTCGAGATAAAGCGGATCGCATCAAACAATTGCAGGAACAAGGTGAAATAGTGGGGATGGTGGGCGATGGTATCAATGATGCGCCCGCATTAACGCAAGCGGATGTTGGTTTTGCGGTGGGTGCAGGAACCGATATTGCCATTGAATCGGCAGACGTGACATTATTGGGTCACTCGCTTTATGGAATTACCCAGCTGTTGACGATTTCTAGAACCACGATGCAAAATATCACTCAAAATTTATGGGGTGCATTTGTTTATAATAGCATTGGTATTCCCGTCGCGGCTGGTATTTTATTTCCCTGGCTGGGTGTGCTATTAAATCCTATAATGGCCAGTGCGGCGATGGCATTATCATCGATTACTGTGGTGGTGAATGCCAGTCGATTGTTGGCGAGTCGAGCCGAAATGAAAGGATAGAATAGCATAGGATTGAGGGTTCAGCGCCATGGAGGATTTGTGCGTTCATCGTAAGGAATGCTTGAGCGATAAAGGTGAAGTTATACGCGGAATTCAAAAATCAACAGAGGTGAGGCGATGAAAAAATTAATAGGTTTATGCTTAAGTTTGTTTTGTCTTTGCGCGATGGCCGCGCAATCTCCGATTTTGATGTTTGATAGTGATGGGAAAGGCGATTTGCCCTCGCGTTTTCGCACATCGAGCGATGTGATCGATGCTAATCATGGCATCAACACAACGGGCTTATCCGATTTGCATATTATGGGCAGCCGACAATTTTCTGTTTCACAGCTCGCTTATATCAAAAATAAATTTTCGAACACACCCATCACGATTATTGATGTGCGACAAGAGTCGCATGGTTTTTTAGATGGATTCCCCATTAGTTGGCGGGATGAGCATAACGCGGCAAATCGCGGAAAAACCAATGCAGAAGTCGAAGCAACGCAACAAGCTTTACTGGATAATCTCAAACAACAGACTACCGTTAATGTGATGGCGATGATGCCGAACCCTCAAACAGGTGCATTGCAATTTAAATCCATTCCAATGCCGCCCAAAGTGGTTTTGAGCGAAGCGGATCTTGCGAAGAAAATGGGATTGGGTTATGAGCGGTTTTATGTAACGGATGAGTCACAACCAACACACGCCGAATATCAACGCTTTGTTCAGTTTGTGTCGAATGTCCCGCCAGGGACATGGCTTTATTTTCACTGCCAAGCCGGGGAAGGTCGAACGACAACGTTTATGATTTTATATGATTGTATGAAAAACGGAGATCAGGTGTCTTTTGATGATATCGTGAAACGACAAATTGCACTGGGCGGGAAAGATTTTACGCAGGATAAAGCGCGTATGGCCGGATTGAGAACAATGTGTATGCGAATTGAGGGTTCACGCGGCGAATAGGTAGCGTTAAACGACCAGCATGGATGTTAGGTTGGATGGCTGCGTCAGAATGACTATTTGGGGAAAAGTGAATAGGATTGAGGTATCAACTAATTCCCGTAGGGATCTATTAACAGATAGGCTTTTATGAAATGACAATCAATTTGCGAATGGCGAAAACAGTCATCACGATTTCTCCTATGCGATTGGGTGACACGATATTTTGCACGCCCGTGTTTCGGCTTTTAAAAACAGTGCGGCCGGATTTGCAAATTGACATCATTGCTCAAACACCTTTAGCTGCCGAAGCGCTAAAGTATAATCCTTATATTCGAGAATTATTCGTTCAACCCAGTCTCGAACAGGTGGCGGCATTGGCGGATCATTATGATTTGGGTTTTGCGATCCATAAAGAAACACGCACCAGTCCTTATGAGGTTTTTTTTAAAGATAAATGGTTGAGTTACCCTGAGCCTCAGAAGACGGGGCTTCACGTCACTGAATATTTATTAAATTTTTATACGGAACAGCTTGGCGAATCACTCGATAATTTTAATCCGCATTACGATCTTTTTCCTCAAGCAGAACATCACGCACGTATTCAACATTTATTAACGGATGATGAGGGCGTCTTTATTGGATACCATATGGGTTGTCATGGGTTGGCAAAAAAACGCACACGATTATGGAATCCCTATCAACATAAAAAAGCCTGGCCATTAAATTCTTTTATTGCATTATCGAAGCAATTGAAACGTTATAATCCCTCGATTCGAATTGTATTGACCGGATCAAAAGCAGAAGAAGCGCTTGGAAAGCTATTTTGTAAAAAAATTCCTGATACGATTAATTTGATTAATCAAACGTCGATTTTAGATTTAGCCGCTTTAATGTCGCGCCTGCAATTGTTTTTATCCAATGATACCGGTGCTTTGCATGTCGCTTGTGCAAATCAAAATTTGCCCGTGATTGGATTATTTGGTGGCAGTGATCCGGTATTGACAGGGCCCTTTCCACGAAATGAAAAGCGATCTATTTTTTTTAATGCCAATATCTCAAAGATTCCTGTTGCATCAATTTTCCAAGCAATTTGCGAAGAATTGAATAAACAAAGGTGACCGAATGACGACCCCTATCGAAATCGATTCTATTCCAGAAAATAAAATTTGTTATTCGATTTGTACTTTAGTGTCCAGCCAAAATGAATATGAGGGTATGCTGGCTTCTTTTGAGCAGGCGGGATTTTCGAGTGAGGATTGTGAATATCTGTATGTGAATAATATTGAGCATAATAAATATGACGCTTATCAGGCAATTCGAAAATTCCTCCTGCAGGCGTGCGGACGGTATATTATTTTTTGTCATCAAGATGTTTTGCTCAGTCATGATAACCGCATGGTATTGGAAGATCGTATTCAGGCAATGGATGCGTTGGATAATCGATGGGCGATTTTAGGTAATGCCGGCGGACATAAAAATCTCGCGAAACGTTATGTGCGTATTACCGATCCACATGGAGACAATCAGCATGTTGGTTCATTTCCGTGTTTAGTATCAAGTGTCGATGAGAATTTTATTTTAGTGAAACGGGAAGCTAACATCAGTGTTTCGTGTGATTTATCGGGTTTTCATTTTTATGGGACGGATTTATGTTTGCTTGCGCAAATCCGCGGCTATCGATGTTATGTGATTGATTTTCATTTAACACACAAAAGCGCCGGTAAAAGAGATCGAGTGTTTGACGATTGTCAAAAGCGTTTCATTGAAAAATATCAGCGCGCATTAAAGCCGCGATGGGTCAGAACGGTTTGCGCAGCACTCTATTTATCAAGCAGTCGGTTTAAGACAAAAATATTTAATCAACCTTATGTTATGCGAAAATTAAAGCGGTTATGTCGAATCGTTCAGGATTGAGGGCGAGGCGGATATGAAAAATGCGAAGCCATTTTTTTCGCCGATCGACCACGCAGGGGGAGATGTGTCAGGATGACAGTTTAGGAAAGACTGAAGCGTTGAATTTTTCTGGATTCCGCGGTCAATCGGGATGGTGAAGAAATAGATCCCATGGTTTTCGCTGTGTGGGAGGCAGAGGGGTGGAGTCGCTTTGTGGCAGTCATTGCGAGAAGCGTAAGCGGCGAAGCAATCCGGCATCGAAAAAGACCATAGGAAAAAACGTCACGTGGATTTTACCGCTCAATCCTAACCAATTACGATTGTTTGGCGGTGTTGTAATACCGCTCGACGTGCATGACATGCTTGCATTTTCTCACGGCATTCATGATTCGATTTAAGTGATCGCTACTATGTACGGTGAGTATCACGCTGACGAGCGAATATTTGCCATTTCGTTCGATGATGTTCAGACTATCAATATTACCCTCAGCTTGTGCAATGGCCAAAGCCAATTTGGCGCAAACGCCACGCATATCGAGGACTTCTATGTGTAAATCAATTTCAAATTCGCCGTGAATATCTTCTTCCCAACGTAGTGGGATGCACTTGTCTGGTTGTCGTCTTAGTTCGATCAAGCTGCGACAATCAGCATGATGAACTTCTAATCCTTGGCCAGCAATTAACACGCCCTCGATGGGATCGCCCGGAATAGGATGACAGCATTTAGCAAAGCTCACGGCCATGCCTTCAGTTCCTTTAATGACTAACGGGGTGGTTGTGCTGCTAGCAGGTTTGGCAGCGCCAACGCCTTCGGCGAATCTTTTTGCGAGCAAGGGGGCTATTTGATTGCTCAGACCGATTTGCTCATAGAGCTCATCTAAAGAATTGAGGTGAGTGGTTTGCAATACTGCCTCAATATTTTTTTGCGGAATTTTGTCGAGCGAAAGGTGAATGTGTTCAAGCGCATTATCCAATAATCTTTTTCCGAATTGCGCAACCTCTCCTTGTTGCTGTGCTTTTAAATAATTACGCATATGGCTGCGCGCTTTGCCCGTTGTGACAAAATCAAGCCATGCCGGACTTGGGCGAGCGTTTGCATCAGTGATAATTTCAACCGTTTGTCCAGTGCGTAGTCGTGAGCTCAAGGGGGTGATGCGATGATCGACTTTGGCTGCGACACAGGTATTGCCAATATCGGAGTGAATGGCATAAGCGAGGTCGATGATGGTCGCCCCGTTCGGCAATTCCAAAATATCTCCTTTCGGGGTAAACACATAAACCGCATCGGGGAATAAATCAACTTTCACGTTTTCGATGAATTCGAGGGGGTTACCCGTGCTTTGCTGGATATCCAAAAGACTTTTCATCCATTCTCGCATGCGTAAATGCGAAGGAGAGGATTCCGTTTCTTCTGTTTTATACAGCCAATGTGCGGCAATACCGTTTTCGGCTAAATGATCCATTTCGTGTGTTCGGATTTGTACTTCGATAGGGACGCCATACGGACCAAATAAAACCGTATGTAAAGATTGGTAACCGTTTGCTTTAGGAATCGCAATGTAGTCTTTAAATCGTCGCGGAAATGGTTTGTATAAATTATGAGCAATACCTAATGCGCGATAGCAATCATCAATCGTATCGACGACGAGCCTAAACCCATAAACATCCATAATCTCGCTGAATTTCAAGTGTTTCTTTTTCATTTTGGCATAGATGCTATAAAAACGTTTTTCGCGGCTATTTAATTGATAAGAAGGGAGGTGCCCTTTTTGTAGTGCGTTGGATAACGATGATTCGATAACCTTTAATACTTCGATACGAGTGCCTAATGCTTTAGATGCGGCTTGTTTAATGACGGCGTAACGCCAAGGATATAATCCTTGAAAAGAATATTCTTCGAATTGAATACGTAATGCGTGCATCCCTAAGCGATTGGCAATCGGCGCGTAAATTTCTAAGGTTTCTCTCGCAATACGACGACGTTTTTCTGGTTTGAGATAATGGAGTGTGCTGATGTTATGTAAGCGATCGGCTAGTTTTAAAATAATCACGCGAATATCTTGGACCATTGCGATCATCATTTTTCGAAAATTTTCTGCTTGTGCTTCCAGATGCGATTCAAATTTGATTTTGGCTAGCTTGGTTACGCCTTCGACGAGTTCAACAATTTCATGGCCAAATTGTTTTTCAATGGCGGCTTTTGAAGTGTCTGTATCTTCGAGCACGTCATGTAATAAAGCCGCAATAATGCTCGCTGAATCCAAATGCATTTTGGCTAGAATCGTAGCGACTTCGACGGGATGAGTAATATAAGATTCACCGGATGAGCGCTGCTGATCTTTGTGCGCATTTTCGGCTAATAAATAAGCCGCATGAATTTCTTCTATTTTTTCATCAGGTAAATATTTTTTTAATTCCGTTTGTAAAATTTCAAAAGGCGATGACATTTTTTCCTCAAATATCTGGTACAGTGAAAATATACCTGACAATTGCAGAAGAATCATCTGTTAGTTTTGCGCTATGATGCAGTACAAAATAGGAACGACTATCTTTGGGGCTTTTTTGGTGAAAAATCTCTTCAAAAGAGTTACGCACTAATCGTGCACGCTTCATTTTTTTTCGATTGCGCTCTGGATCCCGCGGTCAAGCCGCGGGATGACGAAGCACAAGCCGGTGGATGATAAAGCCCGACTCATGAGCGAAAACAATTAAGGTCAATCCAATCCCTTGTTTGTCTTCCGTTATCTTGAACTCAGGTTAATTATGCTTTTGAATATTTGGGGTTCATAAGGATATCGATCAAAAGTGAAATTATACTTCAACTTCAATTTCAGGCTCAGCGATTTCCGCTACTTCACTGACAGATTGCATTTCTTCAGCAATGAAGGCATCAACATCGTCTTCAGCTTTTGCTTCAGCGGTTGTGTCTTCTGACTGAGCGGTGTAATCCAGCGCTTTTGCATTGAGTAGGCCTGCTGCAATTTCGCGCAAGGCCACGACGGTGGGCTTGTCATTTTCCCAAGCAACTTGAGCGGTGGCGCCGCGTTCTAAATCGCGTGCACGTTTTGCCGCTTTTAAAACGAGATCAAATCGATTTTCAACTTGAGGCAAACAATCTTCTACCGTTAAACGAGCCATGCTAGTAAATCCTCTTAAATTAATTTAGGCCTAAAGTGATACGACTCTTGATTATGAGAGTCAATAGACTTCAAAGTGGGCGAATTTTAGCGTGTTTTAGTAGATTTTGCTATTAAATTATCGGGTATCTTTGGCTTGTTGCAATAAATAACGATCTGTTATCAAAAAGTGGCGCGTTTCCAACTCAAAGCTTTATTCCGAACCCGCATCGATAATACCGCCGCCTAAGCAGCGCTCACCCTCATAAAAGACAATCGACTGTCCTGGCGTGATCGCGCGCTGAGCTTGTTCAAAAGCGATATGTGCCGTATTGTTATCGATCGATTCAATGGTGCAGGGCTGATCGGTTTGTCGATAGCGAATTTTTGCCTGACAGTGAAAAGGGGTGGTCGGTATTTCTGTGCTGATCCAATGGAGTTGGGTCGCGGAAAGCTGCTTTGAAAATAAGCGTGGATGATCATGGCCTTGACCGACGATAAGCACGTTGCGCTTTAAATCTTTTTGTACGACATACCAAGGCATTTCATTTGAGTTTTTTAAACCGCCAATGCCTAATCCCTGTCGTTGACCGATTGTGTAATACATTAATCCATCATGATGACCGATCGCTTTTCCGTCAACGGTTTCAATGAGGCCAGGTTGAGCCGGTAAGTATTGACTCAAGAATTGTTTAAACTTGCGTTCGCCGATAAAACAAATGCCGGTGCTGCCTTTTTTATTGTAATTAGCAAAGCCTAGCTTTTCAGCAATCGACCGAATAATGGGTTTGGTGAGATGCCCAATCGGAAACAAGGTTTTAGCTAATTGTGATTGATTTAAGGCATATAAAAAATAAGTTTGATCTTTTTGTAGATCAACGCCTTTTAATAATTGATATTGGTGGTGAGTTTCTGAATACGATTGTCGAGCATAATGCCCTGTCGCAATAAAATCAGCGGATAACTCTTTAATTGCATGATCTAAAAAGGCGTCAAATTTGATTTCTTTATTGCAGAGGATATCGGGGTTAGGCGTCCGGCCCGCTTTATATTCTTCCAAAAAATATGTAAAAACGCGATCCCAATATTCTTGCGAAAAATTAACGGTATGCAATCGAATGCCTAATTTATAGCAAATAAGACGAGCATCCGTTAAATCCTGATCTGCCGAACAATGCTGAGTCAAAAGGGGTTCATTTTCTTCTTCCCAGTTTTTCATGAACACGCCTTCAACGTGATATCCTTGCTGTTGTAATAAAAAAGCAGCGACAGACGAGTCAACACCGCCGGATAGACCGACAATGACGCAGGGTTTTGAAGTATTTTGTGTAGACATATCGTTAACCATCATCTAAGAGATCGTAAATGGTATCAGAGAATATTTTGTTTTCGTAATGATTTTATAATCCTTGTTCTGACTTCTTTTTCCTTTTGCTTTTCATCGTTTTTCAGATAGCATACAAAGCAGTTATGCCTTCGTAGTGGAGGAGAGCAGTCGTTTAAACACTTACAATGGGGAGAAAATGTTTTTATGGAAACTCAACTGAAACACCGATTATTGGGTGCGATTATTATTTTGGCCTTATTAGTTATTTTTGTGCCGATGTTATTTACAAGACATCAAGATAATCAGTTGACTGTGAGTGAAAATATTCCTGCTCCACCCGCACAGCCTAATGTCCAAACGGCTTCGCCCACATTAGCCTCGCAAGAAAGCCAAGTTGAAAATATGCTGAATACCGATCAACAGCAAAATCAGCCGACGGCGCAACCACAATCCATTACGCAACCAACACCCGGTATGGTGCAGCCTCAACCTGCGCAACCAGTTTCTGGCGCACTACCCGAAGCGCCTGTTTCGACAGCTCAGCCAACATCGATAGCGGTTACCCCAGCAGCGGATCAGAACACATCTGATGGACTCACTGCAGCTACGCCCGTTATAGCCTCTAATAGTGCAACGGCTGTTTCTTCTTTGCCGCCGCTCGCCGCCACTCCAACGGTTAATCCAGTGAATGCAGTGCCGCTGTCCACAGACAATACCGCGGTGCCGACACCCCTGGCACAATCTGAACAAACGCAATTGACGCATACGGTGAGTAAAAAAAGTTATCAGTTATCAGCGAATAAAAAATTAATTGCTGCCAAGAAAACGGAAAATAGCGGTGTTCACGCATCCTCGGCAGCGGTGATTAAGAAACAACAAAAAGCCTTAGCGACAGCAAAAAAATACAATCAAGGTTGGGTCGTTCAATTGGGCAATTTCACCGAATCAAAAAATGCAGAAAATATGGTGCGTCAATTAAAAGCAAAAGGATTTAAGGCGTTTACTTATATGTCCCCGAAAAATAAAACCTATCACGTTTACGTAGGGCCGGAAACGAAAAAAGAATCGGCCGAAGCATCCATGCACAAAATTGAATCGATGATGAACACGAAAGCGTTTGTCACTACTTTTGATCCAACGGCAACGCATTAGCAATTGAGAGGACTTATCGAGTTGCGTTATTTTCACGCTCTGAAAGAGAGTAAGTCCAGACTTTTTCAGTGATCATTTTAATCGTAAAATGATCAAGCGGAAGAGGCGTGATCTGAGAGATATTTGTCGAATTGAAATAGGAGATCGTTATCATGGCGGTGTTTGTGACTTGGTTTGATTATATCCTAGTTGGTATTATTTGTTTCTCATTTATCATGGGATTCATGAAAGGGTTTATTCAAGTACTTATTTGGATTATTACCTGGTGTGCCGCGATCACTTGTTCCGTTTTATTTGCTAATGACCTTACCGCTTATTTCTCGACATTTATTACAGGCTATCCGACATTGGTTCATTGGGCGAGTGTTCTTATTGTTTTTGTAGGCGTACTCCTATTAGGGCAATTGGCTGGTATGGTCTTTGGATCCATCGCGCTGCTGGGGCGTTCGATGAGTAATTACCTCTTAGGTGGAGTTTGTGGTATTTTGCGTGGATTGTTGCTGGTGGTTATTATCAACAGCATCATTTTGAATACGCCTATCGCCAATGAGGGATGGTTTCAGAATTCATCGATAGTGGCCTATTTAAGTGTCCCAGATGCTTGGTTGGCAGGTCAGCTGAAAACCATATTTTCGCAAATGATGAACCAAGCGATGACATTAGGTAGTCAGGCTGTTTCGTCAATTACCAGTGGAGCTCAGGGGTTAGGATCAAATGTGAGCTCGATGTTGCCGTCAAATTGGCAATTACCCGGGAAATAGCCTATTCATTCCTAAGATCTTGCCGCCGCCCTAAGTCCTCCGGCGTGCGACGAACGCCTTTTTCCTCTTCGCCTTGTATGGTGACTACCGCTTTTGCCTTTTCGACGTAGGATGAGACTGGGTTGAGATTATTGTATCCACGCACAGCGTCTAACACAGCTTTGGTTGTTTGCTCGGCTGATTTTATATCGTTTAAAGGGGTGTCTAGCGCAACACCGCTTTTTTTAAGTAATTGATAGACCGTAAGCAATGTGTTTGGATCAGCAATTTCCCCCACTATGTTAGCCCTGGCAATATCCAATTTTCCAGCGACCCCCAATTTCAACAGCATTTCAGCGGTGATTTTCGCAATTTCCTCAGGTGATCCTGACGTCAAGGCATGTTTTACACGAAAATGAAGAGACTCAATCGGATTAAGGCAGTTGTTAATTTGTTTGACCATTTCGTTTAAAAAATTTTCTTCTTGAGACGAAACATGGGCGTTGTTTTCTGAATTAAGCATGCTTGTTTTCCTCTGGCTGATTCATAGCTTTTAGGCGTTGAAAAATATCGAAACTTCGAAGACGCTTTTCTAATAAAGCTCTTTCCGCTTCACTGATAGGGAAACGCGCATCCCAGGCTGTCTGAGCCGTTTGTATGAACTCCGACAATCGTTTTTGAAAAGCTATTTTAGTGTGTTCATCGGATTGATAAAGGGCGGTTATGTTTTCCAAAATCGATTCGTAGAGCGCTTTGCATTGATCAGCAAAAGGTTCCGTTGCATTTTTTCGGCTTTGCTCTATTTGGTCCAAGTTCTTTTTTAAATCCGCTAAATCTTTTTGAATGCTTTGTAATGCCCTTGATGCCTGTTTGAAATCAGGCTGAGGCGGTTTGGTATAATTTTGATATTTTTCATCGTCCAGTTGACGTGTCAGCTCTTTTGCCTCTTCAATTTGTGCGAGATAATTGGGAATATCAATGGTTTGCAATCCTTCTATTTTATATTGCAATTGACCGATTTTCATCGCGCAGGCCGCGTCCTTTTGAAACGCATTGGGCTTATTTGAGTGATAAAATAAAAAATCAGCCAGCAACCCAGCGACCGAATCGTTTTTTTCTAAATTTAGTAAACGAGAGAGGTGAGTCACTAATAAATGTTGGGGGTCATCGCCTAATTGTACATATACGAAAATAATAATATGGCTAAAAGCGGTGCCGAGACTGGACCAATATTGGTCAGTTTTCTGAAAACAATTGTGTAATAATTCTGATAGCTGAGCTTTGTCAGTTTCAGTTTCTGTCGAGATTTGCTCGTGGATCGCTTGATTGCTTATAGGGGACATTTTATTCCGCTTTAAAAAATCATAAGTTAAATGTAACTATAATGGCTTTTTCAAAAATTTGCCAAAGATTTTCTTGTTAAAATTGTTTATTGAAAAAGGCTATTCTTCACGATCAATTAATGTGGGGATGCCATTTTCCCGTGTGATAGCTATTTTCACTGAGGCCCAATTGACGCGTTCTTTTTGTTGATCAACGGTCTCCATGATGAGATCGTAAATCTTTTTCACACGTTCCTGAACTGACCCGCGTGATTCGGCTAATGCAGGATGCACTTCCAAATAAAGTCGGCCCTCGTAGAAACCTGCCTTGTAGGGTTGATCGGCAATGCGAACCGGCGTTCCTGTCTCCACTTGATTGAATAATTCCTCAATATCTTCTGGGTAAAGGCGAATGCAGCCATGAGAAGCTCGCTTGCCAATACTATAAGGATTGTTGGTGCCATGTAATAAAATTGAAGATTGGCCCACGCGTAAGGCGTATTTGCCGAGCGGATTGTCGGGTCCTGCTGGGACGAATGTTTTGGGTGGATTGATGCCGGCCGCAATTTGTTCTTGTTGAATGGAGAGGGGGACTCGCCATACGGGATCCTCTTCCTTTTGACTGATTTTTGCTTTTAAAGGCGGTGTTTTCCAACCTTCTTTTCCGACGGTGACGGGTTCTGTCAACACGGAAAGGCCATCATCGAGATAATAATATAAACGTTTTTCAGGTAAATTAATGACAATCCCATTACGCGGGGCATCCGGTAAAACAAAAAAAGCTGGGATGAGAATGGGTGTGTTCGGTTTGAGTGATCCATACTTTTTTACTTTCGGATTAGCGAGGGCGATGGCATCAAAGCCCATCTCATAAGTTCGAGCGATTGTTTGCAATGATTCGCCCGGTTTGCTGGAAATGATTTTCAAACTGCCGACCACCGCGTCGTCTTTCGAGGGGATCTGATAAGTCAACGCGAATAATGGCAGAGAAAAGAATAAAAGCGAGAGCCATCCAAGTATCTTGTGCATAGTACATCCTTATTGTCGTTCGTTATCTATACCATAGTCAGCTATTTTTTCCAATGAAGATTGAGGTCTGTTGCGACGAATAGATAGCAACAGACGACCAGCACGGATGCTGGGCTGGAGGCTTGCTTAAGATTTTTTGTTTTTTCGCAAAAAATTCTAAAAGAAGCTCACCAGAAGGAGAATAATTCTGTTCTCGGTTACGCTTTTAGTGTCTGTAATTTTTCTAAGATATTTTTGATCAATCCTTCCCGCTCAAGTAAGGGATGCACAGGCAGTATGACACGCAAACTATTGGATCCTTTGAGTTGATAAGTAGTTGGCTCTACTTGTATGAGTCGCAAAATTTTCACGGGATCAATAGCGGGTTTGTCCGTAAAAGTTAATTTTACCGCTTGCGCATTGGCTTCGATTTTTTTCAACCCTAGCGACTCGGCCATCAGTCGCAACTCGGCAATGTCGAATAGATGCATAACTTTATCGGGTAATAAACCCAGCCGATCGATCATTTCAATGCGTAAATCGTCTAGACTCTCCAGATTTTTTGCGTGAGCAATTCGTTTGTACCAAACGAGACGTGCATGCGCATCGGGTAAATAGTCTTCGGGGATGAAAGCACTGGTTTGTAGATCAATTTCAATTCGATGTGCAAAAGGTTGTGCTAGATCGACTGTTTTACCGATTTTTAAGGCTTCAATCGCCTGTTGCAACATCTCCATATAAAGGTCAAAACCTATTTCTTGCATCTGTCCGCTTTGCTCTTCGCCGAGTAATTCTCCTGCGCCGCGAATTTCCAGATCATGATTGGCCAGTAAAAATCCAACCCCTAATTCCTCGAGTGATTCGATGGCATCTAATCGTTTCACGGCATCTTTGGTGATGTCTTTTCTCGAGGGGATTAATAAATACGCATAGGCTTGATGATGCGACCGACCGACTCGCCCACGTAATTGATGTAGTTGAGCTAAACCCAGTTTGTCTGCGCGATCAATGATAATCGTATTCGCTGAGGGCACATCAATGCCACTTTCGATGATGGTGGTGCAGAGTAAAATATGAAACCGTCGATGATAGAAATTTACCATGACTTGCTCGAGTTCGTGTTCTCGCATTTGTCCATGCGCAATTTCAATTTTCGCTTCGGGAATCAGTTCGGCCAAAGCGTCTGCTGTACGGTGGATCGTCGCGACTTCATTGTGTAAATAATACACTTGCCCGCCGCGTAAGATTTCACGCAAGACCGCTTCACGGATTTGATAGTTTCTTTTTTCGCACACAAAAGTTTTGATTGCTAAACGATTTTCAGGGGGAGTCGCGATAATGGATAAATCTCGCAAGGTCGATAGCGCCATATTTAAAGTACGCGGAATAGGCGTTGCCGTGAGCGATAAAATATCCACTTCAGCGCGTAATGATTTGATTTGCTCTTTTTGTTGTACGCCGAATCGATGTTCTTCATCGATAATCAATAATCCCAGCTGGTGAAATTCAACTTCTTTTTGTAGCAATTTATGCGTGCCAATAATGATGTCGATTTTCCCTTCTTTTAACGCGCTTAAAATACTCGCTTGCTCTTTCGATGAACGAAATCGGGAAATGGCTTCGATGCGGACGGGCCAATTTGCAAACCGATCCTTAAATGTTTCGAAATGTTGTTCGGCTAATAAAGTGGTCGGTACAAGCACTGCCGTTTGTTGATGATTTTGCGTCGCTAAAAAAGCTGCGCGCATAGCGACTTCTGTTTTGCCAAAACCCACATCGCCACAGACCAATCGATCCATCGTTTTTTCCGAACACATATCCCGAATGACTTGTTCAATTGCATTCAGCTGATCGGCTGTTTCTTCGAACGGAAAACTTTCGGCAAAGGCGGTATATTGTGCTTCAGGCAATTGAAAAACAAATCCACGTTTTGTTTGGCGTTGGGCATAAAGGGCTAATAATTCTGCGGCCACATCGCGCGCTTTTTCTTGCGCTTTGCGTTTTGTTTTTTCCCATTGCGGATTGCCGAGGTGATGTAAAGGAGCATGATCCGCCGAAGCACCACTGTATCGACTAATTAAATGCAGCGATGAAACGGGTACGTAGAGTTTATGATGTTCTGCATATTCGAGCATTAAATATTCGTCGGTTTTTTGATCGATCGTCATTGTTTGCAAACCGAGGTAACGTCCAATGCCATGATCAATATGAACGACAGGATCGCCGATGGCTAATTCAGCTAAATTACGGACGAGCAGGTCGCTTTGTTCGGTTTTCTTTTTTTGTCGCGATTGCCGTGATGCAACGCGCTGACCATACAATTGATTTTCAGGAATGATGAGGTAGTCGTCTTGCATCACGCCGGTTTCAATAGAAGCAATGGCGAGTGATATCGATGCTGCAGGCATAGCTTGAAAAGCCGCCCATGAAGAAATGAGTGTGGGGTGAAGGTTGATCGTGGCCAATAATTTTATGAGCGATTCGCGATGACCGAGTGTTTCGGCTGTCAATAAAATACGCTTTCCAGCGGCTTGTTGAACCGTTAAAAAATGATTTAATTTATCGAGCGGTTGTGTGGATTTGTAATCAATAGACAGATCGGTGAAAAAATTTTCTTCAGTTGGTTGTTTTTTAATATCAATATGTTCGAACGTATCGATTTGTTGTAATAAGACATCGGGCACGATGAAAATTTCTTCTGGGGAGAGAATAGGCCGCTCGAGGTCGTGGTTTAACTGTTCATGACGGTTGTAAATTTCTTGCCAAAATGTATGGGTGGAGGCCATCAAAGAATCGATTTGAAACAAGAGAGCATGCCTTGGTAGATAGTCGAGTAATGTCGCCAGCTGATCAAAAAAAAGCGGCAAATAATATTCAAGTCCTGCGGCATATCGACCTTCACTGACCGATTGATATAAATCACAGTGCATCGGGTTCCCGCTAAAACGATCACGCCATTTTTCTCGAAAATGTTGAATCGCTTCTGGCGTCAGTGGAAATTCATGAGCCGGTAATAATTGAATGGTATCAACGGACTCCAAGGATCGTTGGGTTTCTGGATCAAATGTACGCAAGCTATCAATTTCATCATCGAGCAAATCAATACGATACGGATAATCGCTGCCCATGGGATACAGATCGATCAATGAACCGCGTACCGCGTAATCCCCATGCTCGAAAACCTCGGAAACAAACCGATAACCACTTTTGTTTAACAGCTCACGAAATTGCATGAGCGGTAATAATTGTCCTTTTTGTAACGACAAACTGTGCAACGCCAAATAATCAGGTGGCGCAATACGCTGCAAGAGTGTATTGATTGAAACGATGACAATCGTATTTTTAAGCGTCGATAAATGGCTGAGCAAAGAAAGTCGTGCAGAAATAATATCGCGATGAGGCGAAAAATGATCAAAAGGTAACGTTTCTAAATCTGGAAAAGTGAGAATTGTTTTGGTCGAGAAAAACTTGAGTTCATTTTTTAGCGTAAAATTCATTAGACTATTGGGTGTGATGATAACAGCCAAGCGATCAGATGTTTCTGTCGCGCGAGCAATCGCCAAGCTTCTTTCTGAGCCGTTTACAAGGAGGGTTGTTTGTTTATTTGCCATCATGAAATGCGTGTTCGTGCTATTTGATGTGTTAAAAGGAGCGTATTGTGCCGGAGATGGCTTTATGAGGCAACCTCGAGGTTGTGATTCTATTGACCTGGTCATGAATGTTGATCATGATAAGCGTGCAGCCATCCTTGTGAAGGTAACGAACCCGATTGCGGGATTTTGAAAATTAATTCAACAGAGAATCATTATGAATCACGGTAAAGTAATCGGGAGTACGTTGATTGTGATAGGGACCTCGATTGGTGCCGGCATGCTGGCATTACCTATCATCAGCGCGGCGGCGGGTTTTGTGCCAGCGGTATTATTGTTAATAGCGGTTTGGATTTTGATGACGTTTACCGGTTTGTTGTTGTTAGAAGCCACCCTCCAGTTTAAACAATACGAAAACAATTTTAGCACGATGGCGAAAGCGACACTGGGGATTGTTGGGCAAGTTGGCGCATGGATTTCTTGTCTGATGTTGTTATATGCATTAACCGCGGCTTATATTGCGGGTAATACGTCACTGATGGTTCATTTATTGCAGTCAGTGGGCATTCATTCACCGAATTGGGTGAGTTCGTTACTTTTTACTTGTGTATTGGGCAGTGCTATTTTTTGGAGTGCGAGCACTGTTGATCATTGCAATCGCGTGTTGATTAGTGTGAAGGGGATTTTATTAACCGGTTCCTTTGTGTTCATGTTGCCGCACGTTAATATGATTCATTTGCTCTCGTGCTGTTCGGGCCATTCTTCAAAATATTTATTAACGGCGGTGACGATTTTTCTTTGTGCCTTTGGTTTTCATAATGTCGTGCCGAGCTTGGTTAATTATATTGGCCTAGAACCAAAAGCGTTGAGAAAAATAATTATTACAGGAACGACGATTACTTGTGGAATTTATTTTTTATGGTTACTGGTTACCTTAGGGATTATGCCGTTGTATGGGGAAAATAGTTTTTCAATGGTCGTAAAAACGGATGGATCTGTCGGGTTATTTATTCAGACCCTCTGCGCATTGTTACACAATAAATGGTTATATTACGGGATCAACGGATTTGCTAATATCGCAATGACCACGTCATTTTTAGGCGTTGCACTCGGTTTGTTTGATTTTTTAGCCGATGGATTTCATCGCTCGAATACCCATTTCGGACGATTCCAATCCGCTTTATTAACCTTTATTCCGCCCTTGCTTTTTGCCTTATTTTATCCAGAAGGATTTATCCTGGCGCTGGGATACGCTTCCGTTTTTGTCATTGTGATTACGATCTTATTACCCGTGTTATTTGTGTATCAATTACGTAAACGATCAGCATCACCCGCTCTTTATCGCGTACGAGGAGGATCGTGGATATTAATTGGATTGGTGATCTTGAGTGTGGTATTTATTGGGCTACAAATTTTATCGAACCTGCATTATTTGCCTGTGTTGAAGTGAGACTTGGATCCCGCGATCAATGTCGCGGGATGACGGAACACGGGATTTTTGCCCTCTGCGATTAACTAATCACTTTCACGGTAAAGTAACCTTCTTCATCGAGTACTAAGCCATGAATATCGGCTTCAAATCCTGGTAATGCTCGGCCGATATCTTCGAGAAGAATCAAATATTCTAGCGCTTCTTTTGTTTCTTCGGTAACTCGTTCGCCAGGCATAATGAGAGGCACACCGGGGGGGTAAGGCAGAATCATGACCGCACTGGTTTTCCCAATCATGTCTCGTAAACGCACCGAAGTGGTATGGCCCTTTAATAAGCGTTGATAGGCTTGATGGGGCGTCATCACCATTTCAGGTAAGCGATCAAAAGCGCGATACATTAAGTCCGGCAAATTATGTTGCTGCATCAACTGATGAATTTTTTCAGCTAATGCTTGTATGCGCATCGAGTGATAAAAGGTCGGATTTTTTTCATAGAGTGCAGGTAACATTTCTTTGATCGACAAATTTTTATCGAAAGCTTGTTTGAAATGATTTAACACCGATAACAATTTCATTGATTTAGCTTGTGTAATGCCGATGCTGAACAAAAACAGCATCGAATAAGGACCCGTTTTTTCAACGATGATACCGTGATCATCGAGATACATCGACACAATGCTTGCTGGAATGCCAAGCGATTCAAATTTCCCTTGTTTGAGCCCGGGCAATAGGAGCGTGATTTTGAGTGGATCGAGAAATAAATGATTGGCATCTTGATTTTGAAATCCATGCCAGGTTTGATTGGGTTTTAATTCCCAACAAGCGAGTTCTTTGATCTCATTTGGTTGCCAGACATCATAGTACCAATCATTATTGGTTTGGAATAATCGTTTAATTTCTTGCCGAAATGTATAGGCGCGCATGAGTGTTTTTTGCATGAGCTGACTTCCGCCTTTCCCTTTCATCATGGCTGCTGAAATTTCACAAGACGCTACAATGGGGTAAAACGGGCTAGTCGAAGTGTGCATCATAAAACATTCGTTTAAAACTTCTTCATCATGTGCGCCTTTGATGTGAATCATCGAGGCCTGACTGAAAGCAGCTAATAATTTATGCGTAGATTGTGTTTCAAAGATGACTTGATCGGTGGCAGGCGTTAAAGCCATGCCGAATTTCCCTTGATAAATGGGGTGAAAATTAGTGTAAGGGACCCAGGCGCTATCAAAATGCAAGTGCGGAATGTTTTTTAATTGATCGGCAATGGTTCCTACGTTATATAACAGGCCATCATACGTAGAATTGGTGATGACGGCATAAGTGGGTTGAGGTAAATCAGGATTGATGGCTTTTCTTTTTTGGTCAATGACGGCAGGAGTGAATTCGCTTGCGGGGATGCCGCCTAAAATGCCATAGGCATTGCGTGTTGGTTTTAAATAAAGTGGCGTGACATTCGTCATCATCATGAAATGTGCAATCGATTTATGACAATTGCGATCGACGAGCACCGTATCGCCATCGGCAGCGGCATACATACCGACAATTTTATTTGACGTGGATGTGCCATTAATGACAAAGAGAGTTCGATCAGCATTGAATGTTTGTGCGGCAAATTCTTCTGCTTCTCGATGCGGTCCCGAATGATCGAGCAAACTGCCTAATTCAGGAATAGAAATTGAAACATCGGCTTTAAAAATGTTAGGACCAAAAAAATCATAAAATAATGCGCCAACGGTTGAGCGTTGAAAAGCCGATCCACCCAAATGACCGGGTGTGCAAAAGGTATATTTATTTTGTTTCACATAAGTCATCAAAGCTTCTGTGAAGGGAGGCAATAATTCCTGCTGATACGCTTGAATGGCTTGCCAAATGCGACGTGCATCTTCCGCGATGAGTCCGTTATCATATTGTAGAAAATCAATATTCAAGGCTAGATCGGATCGATTAATGTCGAGTTCAGAATGTCGATTCGCTAAGGCGAAAATGGGCAAGCCGTTGGTGCTTTGCGCGAGGGTGTCAAAGGTGGTTAAGTCAAAATCATCCCAATCGAGTAAAAATGATTGGATCCGCGCATTTTCTTCTAATAAAACAATCGCGTCCTCGAGAAGGTGCACTTCCGTGATTTGTATACCGCATTTTTTAAGCTCGTCTTTTAAGCAGGCGAGAAATTGTTGTTTAGAACGAGCCAGTAATTCGCTGGATAAAATTAATATTTCGATCATGACATCATCTCCTTTAAAGTAATTGATTCGCTTCTTTTCGCATGTGTTTTTCATATTTCGAGCGATCTTTGGCTATATAGAAAATAAACGTGCCCAATGAAAATATCAGAGTCGCTAAAATGGCGCTTTTGCTGGCGCCGAATAAGCCGATTAAACAAAATAAAATAGCGATAAATCCTGCTAAAAGCTGAAAAAAAGCACATTTTCGGTGTTCGACGATGCGGATTAAATTTAATGAAGAATAGTAATAAGGCAATATCGTCATGAGTACGGCAATAGAAATGACTTCACCGAAAATTTGTGCTGAATTGCCTTTAAATGCCATGAGAATGAGCATTAAGATCGTCATGAAACTGCTCGTTAATAAAATACCCATGGCTGGGATTTTTTTGCGATTGAGCACGCCAAATATTTTGGGTAAGTTGCCATCATGTGCCGCACGTGCCCCGGCTTGAGCAACCAACATGACCCAGGAGCTCAACGAAGTCAGGCAGGCAAAAGCGGTAATGAGTGAAACGATTTGTCCTGCGTGGCCATATCCGGTGATGTGTTGTATAGCTAATGAAAAAGGTGCACCGGAATCCGCTACTTGTTTGGCAGGAAACATGCCGTTGATGGCCATCGAGGAAAGAAGATAAACAATAGCGGCAATGCCGGTTCCTACCATCGTTGAAATGGGAATGGTGCGTTTTGGGTTTTCAACCAAGTTAGCATCAACTGCTGCGCTTTCAACGCCGATAAAACTCCAAATACATAATAAAACGCCGCTCACAATGGCGTGGAAATGAGGTGAACCGCTGACATTCCAATTCGCTGCAAAAGTGACAGGGCTGAAGAAAAACCAGCCGACTGTGCCGGTTAAAATAACGGGAATCAATAAAGCAGCCACACCGATGGTTGCAAATCGAGCGACCCAATGTGCGCCTAATAAATTCAAACCCGCGAAAAACCAAATAATGATAATCGTGGTGATGCCGGCGGGGATGGGCGAGGTAAGAGAAGGAAAGAAAACCGACAAATAAGAAACCGCGGTAATGCCAATGGCTAAATTACCGATCCAGTTCGCATGAAAATAAAGCACGCCTGTTTGATGGCCTAAGATTGGTGAGACTTCTCCGGCATAAGCGACTAAACCACCTTCTTGTGGATTGATCGTGCCCAGTGTTGAAAACAAATAAGCCAACCCTAATGCGCCGATGATGGCAATGATCCAGCTGATTGCGGTGATCGAACCGATGGCGGCCAAGTTAGCGGGGAGCAGTGCAATGCCCGAGCCCATCATATTGCCGGCAACGATGGCACAGCAGCTGAGTAAGGTGATTTTTTTGATTTGAGTCTGAGTTGACGACATAGGTTCCTCCAAGATTGAACGGTGATCGTGAAAATTATCGTAACATAAATGAAAGAGGAGGAGGAAATGTTATTTATATTGATTCGTGTTTGCAGAAAAGAAAAAGATCAAATTGTTATCTAGGCCGCATGCTGGAGAAGTGGTTGGCTCGAGAGCAGCGGGGGTGGTCAAAAAAAATGGATTGGTCTAAATCGCGAATGACTTCTTTTGTATCTTCTTGCAAATAAATGATCGATGTCACAGGATTGAAATTTTGTTTTTTCTTTTCAATTGCTAAATCAGACAACAGGGCGTTACAGAAACATTCGATCTGAAGTCGAACAATAAGAGAAAATGCTTCTGCTCTTGTTGTAAGTAAGGTGATCGTATGGGTTAAAACCTCGTAAACATTTCCATTTAAAGCATTGATTTTCTCTTCTGGATTTTCGGATGAATTGACTATTAGAGTAGATAATTTTTCGGCTTGTTGGCGATGTTCACTTGACAGGGTAAGCATAGAGAGTTCCTCGTGAATGATCGAGTGGCGCATTCATTTTACATTGTTTTTAGTTTTTCAATTTGTGCTTTTAATTTTTCAATGGCCTGCTGCATGTCTTGGAGCCGTTCTTTTTCTTTGATCACAACCGTTTCGGGCGCTCGCGCGCAAAAATCGGCGTTTGATAATTTTGCTTGCGTTTTCTCGAGGTCTTTTTCGATCTTCGCGATTTCTTTCTGTAAGCGCGCGGCTTCGGCGTCGAGATCAATCAATCCGGCCATAGGGATAAATAATTCTAAAGTACCACAGATACCAGCAATTGCTGCTTTGGGTTCTTCAATATTTGATAGCCATTTTATTTCGCCAATTTTGGCGAGCGTTTTGATGTATTGATTTAATTGCTGTAGATGATGACTGTCTTGCTGATCACCATGGCGTAATAAAAGTGTAACAATTTGAGAGGGCGGAATAGCCATTTCGCTTCGCATCGTGCGCAAGGCAAGAATAATTTTTTGTAACCATTGCATATCGATTTCAATGGTTTCATCACGCTGGTTTTGATCAGCAATCGGATAAGGTTGTAGCATGATGCTTTCAGCGGTGATGCCAGCAAATGGTGCGACTTGTTGCCACAATGTTTCGGTGATGAATGGAATAATCGGATGCCACAAGCGCAATAAGGCTTCTAAAACCGTGATCAGCGTCGATTGGGTCGCCGCTTTTTCTTCGAGCGTGCTTTTGGGATTATTTAAAATCACTTTACTGAATTCCAAATACCAATCGCAATAGGCATGCCAAGTGAAATCATAAAGTGTTTGTATAAGTAAATCGAAACGATAGGTTTTGAAGTGGCTGTGGACTTCGGTAATCGTATTCTGCAATTGGGATAAAATCCATCGATCAGCAAACGAGCGGTGTGCATCGGAAGATATATCGATTTTTTTATCACTGCAATTCATGAGCACGTAACGCGTCGCATTCCATAATTTATTGCAAAAATTTCGATACCCTTCAAGTCGACCTAAATCAAATCGAATATCGCGACCCGTGCTCGCGAGTGAGCAAAAGGTGAGACGTAATGCATCCGTGCCATGTGCGGCAATGCCTTCGGGAAATTGTTTGCGTGTGGCTTGCTCAATTTTAGCTGCAAGAGCGGGTTGCATGAGACCTTGCGTACGTTTCTTGATAAGCGCGGCTAAATCAATGCCATCGATTAAGTCGAGCGGGTCGATGACGTTGCCTTTCGATTTCGACATTTTGTGTCCGTCGGGATCGCGAATTAAGCCGGTAATGTAAATTTCACGAAAGGGCACCTCTTTCATGAAATGTAATCCGAACATCATCATGCGGGCGACCCAGAAAAATATAATGTCAAATCCAGTGACTAAAGTGCTTGTGGGATAATAGTGCTTTAATTCAGGCGTTTCATTGGGCCAACCGAGTGTTGCAAACGGCCAAAGTGCCGATGAAAACCAGGTGTCTAATACGTCTTCATCTTGTGCGAGCGCGATGCGATCATTGAGTTGATATTTTTGTCTGACATCTTTTTCATCGAGTCCAACATAAATTTTTCCGGCTTCATCATACCAAGCGGGAATGCGATGTCCCCACCATAATTGTCGACTGATACACCAATCTTGAATATTGTTCATCCATTGAAAATACGTTTTTGACCAATTTTCGGGGATAAATTTTACGCGTCCATCCTCGACGGCTTCAATGGCCGGTTTTGCGAGAGGAGCCGTTTTAACAAACCATTGATGCGTTAACCAAGGCTCTAAAATATCGCCTGATCGATCGCCGATCGGTAATTTTAGGGTGTATTTTTCTTCTTTGACTAAAAGCTCGAGAGCGGTTAAATCACTTAAGACTTTTTTACGTGCATCGAAACGTTTTAATCCTTGGTAATTTTTTGGCGCGTTTTCATTTAAATGGGCATCGGCTGTGAAAATATTTATTAGCGGTAATTGATGGCGTTTACCGACTTCATAATCATTAAAATCATGCGCCGGCGTGATTTTGACGCATCCTGTGCCGAAAGTCGGATCGACGTAGGTGTCGGCAATGATCGGAATTAAACGATCAGTGAGCGGTAATTTAAGTTGTTTGCCGATGAGGTGTTTGTAGCGATCATCATCGGGGTGAACAGCCACCGCGCTATCACCGAATAGCGTTTCAGGCCGTGTCGTCGCGACAATCAGAGAATCGGATTCATCGACGAGTGGATAACGAATATGCCAGAGATGCCCGGGTTTTTCTTCAGTTTGTACTTCTAAATCGGAAACTGCTGTATGCAATGTCGGATCCCAATTCACGAGTCGTTGACCGCGATAAATGAGTCCTTCATCATACAGCGAAACAAACGCTTTTTGGACAGCCGCGGAAAAATGATCGTCGAGCGTGAAGCACACACGTGACCAATCAATCGATGAGCCCATGCGTTTTAATTGATTATAAATCGTGTCGCCTGATTCGTGCTTCCAGGCCCAAACACGTTTTAAAAACTCTTCTCGGCCAAGTTGGTGACGTGTTTTCCCTTCGGCCAATAATTGACGTTCGACGACCATTTGCGTCGCGATACCGGCATGATCGGTCCCGCCTTGCCATAGAACATCATAACCCTGCATACGATGATAACGCGTGAGCGCATCCATGAGTGAATCTTGAAAACCATGGCCCATGTGAAGGCTGCCGGTGACATTGGGCGGCGGCAGGACGATGGTGTATGAGGATTGAGGATTGAGGATTGAGGATTGAGGGGTGATTTCAAAATATTTTTTTTCTTCCCAAAATGCATAAACGCTTTGCTCAATCGCTTGCGGATTATATGTTTTTTCTAATGTCATAGGAGTCTCTTTAAAGGGCTTATTATTTTTAATGCGTTGTCGTTTCTTTTTCTTTAACAGCAGCTATTGTTTTCTTTGTCGCGAAGAGATAATACGCAACGGGCACGACAAATAAAGTCAACAAGGTGCCGAAACTCATTCCGCCTAAGATAACTAAACCGATTTGTCGTCGACTAACGGCGCCGGCGCCATGCGCTAAAACGAGTGGCAACGCGCCGAGCAACATCGCACAGGTCGTCATCAAAATCGGGCGGAGTCGTAATGCTGCCCCACTGATGATGGCTTCACGAAACTCAATTCCGCGCTCTTGTTGTTGATTGGCGAATTCAACAATTAAAATACCATTTTTAGTGATCAAACCGATCAATGTGACGAGGCCGATTTGCGTATAGATATTCATGGTGCCGCCGAAGATCATGAGAAATAGCAAAGCCCCTGTTACGGAAAGAGGGACACTGAGCATTACGATGAATGGATCACGAAAGCTTTCAAATTGTGCCGCTAAAATCAGGTAAATAAAGAAGATCGCAAAAATAAACGTCGCCGCCATTTTTCCGGATGCTTGCATATATTGTCGTGCTTGATCGGTGTAGTCGACTTGAACAGAGTTTGGCAATGTTTTTTCCGCTAACTTGGTCATGTAAGCGATTGCTTGGCCTTGCGTTACATTCGGCGATAAATTGGCGGTGATGGTTGAAGAGCGCAATTGTTGAAAATGGTTGAGTGATCGCGGCATGACTTCTTCTCGTACTGAAACCAAATTGGATAAGGGGACTAATTGGCCACCTTGCGTGCGCAAATTGATATCGTTGATTGCATCTGGATTTTCGCGATATTGTGAAAATAACTCCGGTAATACCTGATAGGACCGACCTTCTAAATTAAACCACGTGGTAATCGGCTGCCCAAAAGCAAGGCTTAATGCGGTCGCAATATCTTGCATTTGAATACCTAAATCCGTGGCGATTTTTTGATGGATTTCGACAAAGGTTTGAGGGCGATCGATATTGAGATCGGTATGTAAATTGATGACCCCACCCCATTTTTTTAATTCATCCATGAATTTTTGTGTCGATGCGTTGAGCTTTGTATAGTCGTCATTGGTTTTGAGGACGAAAGAAATCGGTGTATAGCCGGATGCGCCTGGAAGCAAAGGCGGCATCGAGGGAAAAGCGAGCAAGCCTGGGATTTTCATCCATAAGGGCGCAAACATCGTTTGCATGATGTCCATAGCGGTTCGTTTACGTTGATCCCATGGTTTTAAGACGAGGAAAGAAACAAAAGAATTCACGCCTTCAGGAAAGCCGTTGATAATGCCATAATGATCTTTTTCAGGAATCGCATTGTAAATTTGTTGTAAATTATCGGATTGTTGTTGCGTGAAAGGTAAGTTGGCTGCGGCGGTACCAAAGCCAACGGTTACAATAGCGCCTTGATCTTCATCGGGTGCTAATTCATCGGGTGTATGGACGTATAAAAATCCGCACAGTGCGATTAAGGCGGCTACAATGGCGATGACGATCATGCGTTTGTTGAGCACATAATGCAGTAGTTTTTTATAACCGGCCATGAGGTGATCGAATAAATGATTCACAAATCCGGGCAGGCCCGCCTCGAGATTTTCGTGTTCTTTATACAGTTTAGAGCACATCATGGGTGATAGCGTTAACGCTAAAAATCCGGAAATTAAGACGGCACCCGCTAACGTGAATGCAAATTCGCTGAATAGTTTTCCGGTCAGTCCGGTGGTGAAACCAACCGGCGCGTAAACGGCGGCGAGGGTTAAAGTCATCGCGATAATGGCAAAAGAAATTTCTCTTGCGCCGACAATGGCCGCATCAAATGGTTTTAATCCATCTGCCAAATGACGGTGAATATTTTCCAAGACGACAATCGAATCGTCGACCACCAAACCAATAGCTAGCACGAAAGCGAGTAAGGTCAGTGTATTGATCGAATAATTGAGCGCGGCCATAATGGCAAATGCGCCGACGATCGATAGGGGAATTGTAATGATCGGCACAAAAACAGAGCGAACCGATCCGAGCATTAAAAAAATAATGATAAACACAAAGATGCTTGATTCAATGAGGGTATGTTTTACATCGGTAAGCGATGAACGAATAAATTGAGAAGCATCCCAGAGCACGAACAACCGCATTCCTTTCGGCAGACCTCGTTGAATGGAAGGCAGCAATTGATTGATCTGATTGGCGACATCGAGGGGGTTAGCAATAGATTTGGGAATAATCCCCATGACGAACGTATCTTTGCCGTCCATGAGCACGGTCGCTTGTTCATCTTCAGAGGATAATTCGGCGCGACCGACATCTTTGATTGTGACCCGTCGACCTTGTTCATTGCGAATAACGATATCATTGAATTGCTCTGGCGTATGTAAATCCGTGCTGGAATAAATATTAAATTCTTGGGATTTCCCTTCGATATGGCCCGCAGCTGCCTGCACATTATTGGCAGTAATCGCTTGTTGGACATCGAGTGGGGACACGCCACGTGCAGCCATTTGTTTGGGGTCAAGCCAAATGCGCATCGCATAGGCTTTAGGATTAAAAAATTGGGCTTGTCCAACGCCTGTAACGGTTTGCAATTGTGGTTGTACCACGCGAATTAAATAATCCGTTGCTTCTTGAGGCGTAATACTGCCATCTGTCGGGAAAGATAAATACATAATGGGGCTGGCGTTTGGGTCATTTTTATCGATGACAGGATCGTTAATATCTTTGGGGAGCTGCCATCGAACGGAGCTGACTTTGCTCGAAATTTCGCTTAACGCATTATCGATATCCCAGCCTAATTGCATATGAATGATAATATCCGATTCATTTTGTTTGCTGGTAGACGAAATAAAATCGATTCCATCAACGCCGGAGAGTGCGTTTTCGATGGGGGTTGTAACAAAGCCTTCCATTAATTGGGCATTAGCGCCATTGTAAGTAACCGTGACAGTAACGACCGACGTATCGATACGTGGAAATAGCCGCACGGATAAACTTTTGAAAGAGACAATCCCAATTAAAAATAAAATCAAACTCAGTGCTGTCGCAAAAACAGGGCGCCGAATAAAAACGTCAGTAAACATTAATGCGTATTTCCTATGATAATAACCGGCGCGCCATCTCCAATTTTAATTTGACCTTCGGTAATGACGACGTCATTTGGTGAGAGCCCTTGCGGAATAATTATTTGGTTGTCGGCTATTTTTTTGCCGAGCGTAATGACGGTTTTGACTGCGTGATTATTGATGACACGATACACATAATTTCCTTGGGGGTCATAAACGATCGTTGTTTGAGGGATCGTGAGCACGGTCATGGGGTCGCCTAAAGACATCGAAACTTCCGCAAATGTTCCTGGCAGTAATTTGCTATCCGGATTGGGAATGGATGCGCGAACATCAAGCGTACGTGTCGAGGCATCGACAGAGGCGTTGATGGCATAAATGGCTCCATCGAAAGTTTCTTTCGGATAAGCCGAAATTTTAAGTGATACTTTCGTGCCGACTTTAATTTGGCTCATATAAATTTCTGGCACGCTAAAGTCGACTTCAATCGGATCGAGTGCTTCGAGTTGTACGATATTTTGACCAATGTTGACGTAATCACCCAAGCTGATTAATTTTAATCCAATTTTTCCGCTGAAAGGGGCCTTGATCAGTGTTTGCGATAATTGTGCTTTGAATTGATCGACAATGGCTTGATTGCTTTCTAACGTGGCGGTGGCGCTGTCAAACTCTGCTTGAGTGACAAACCCTTTTTTCAATAATTCTGCAAAACGTTTATAATTAGTTTTGCTGAGCGCTAATTGCGCTTCGGCTTGTTTTAATTGTGCTTTGATAATATCCGGAAAAATTTCTATAATTAAATCGCCTTTTTTGACCATTTGTCCTGATGAAAAATAAATGTGCGTGATGCGTCCGGCTGCTTCTGCTTTGACGGTAATGCCATTGAAAGAAGCGAGAGATCCCGTCATGGCGATCGAGTCCTGCCAAGTGGTTTTTACTGGATTTGTGACGGCGACAAAAGCGGGCGGGGGGCCGTCACTGCTTTTTTTTGCGGCGAACGCATAAGGAGCGGCAAATACGCACATCATCCCCATGATGCACATAACAAAAAATGGATGGCAACGGCGCATGTGATTATCCTTTTATTTTATGACGACAAATCCTGCAGCAGGGCCTCGCAATACGTTTAATAAAAGCCCTGTTGGATCGGGTTTGGCTAATTTTAATAAGGCATCAATGGTGGTAACCGGTTGATGATTAGCCGACACAATAATATCACCCGGTTGTAATCCTGATAAACTAGCGGGGCTATAATCTTTCAAATTAATGACTTTGACGCCATGGATATAGCCGTGGGCAGCAGATAATTCTGTGACTTCACGCAGTGCAGTACCGTACAGATAGGGTTCTTGCTCTCGTTGTTTATTATCACTCGTTTCGGGATTGTCCGTTTTGATGGCAAAAACCAACGTTTTCCCCTCGCGCAATACGGTCAGCTTAATGACTTCTCCTTCTCGAATGAGCCCCACAATATTATGCACATCATCGTTGGACGTCACCGTTTCCCCATTCATTTCGGTGATAATATCGCCGACTTTTAAACCAGCAGTGAGCGCTGGAGAATAAGGCATGATCTGAGAAACGATAGCGCCTTTCGTGGTGGGCACATGAAATGCTTGGGCAATATCAGGCGTTAAGGTTTGAACTAAAACGCCAATGAGCCCACGACGTACTTTGCCGAATTTTAATAATTGCGTCATCACATTTTTTACCATATTGGATGGGATTGCAAAACCAATGCCAATGTTGCCACCGCTATTATTCGACAATAAAGCGGTATTGATCCCAACCAATTCACCTTTTAAATTGATCAGTGCACCACCCGAACTGCCCATGTTAATGGAGGCGTCGGTTTGAATAAAATTTTCCAATCCTTCAATCCCTAAATCGCTGCGATGTAATGCGCTGATAATCCCAGATGTGACTGTTTGATTTAAACCAAATGGGCTGCCGACAGCGGCGACAAAATCGCCCACATTCAATTGATTCGAATCAGCCAATGGAATGTCGTACAATTGATTGGCTTCTATTTGAATCACCGCAACATCCGTTGCATCATCAGCACCGATGATTTTAGCAGGGTAATGTCGGCCATCATTCAAGGTCACTAAAATGGACTTTGCTAAATCGACGACATGGGCATTGGTTACAATCAGGCCCTTTTTGGCATCAATAATCACGCCCGAGCCAACACCGGAAAAGTGATAATCACGTGGCATTTTACCTTTGAGTGCTTCTTGCATTTGCCGTTGTAAAAAAGGATCGTTCGGGAATGGCAGCTCTCCTTCAGTCACAATATTCACAACCGCTGGCATGACGTTTTTTAATACCGGTGCGATACTGGCATTTTGGGATAAAATAGCGTTAGGCATATCAGCAAAACTCAGAGTCCATCCGGCGAATAAGAGTAAACTTAAAAGTAAAAATTTTTTCATAAAAACATTATCCTTAAACTTATTTTGACATTATATCCGATCAATGTAAGCAATAAAACAATCATTTCTGAAGATTGAGGGTTCAACGTACGAAATACAGAGTTAAAACAAGTGATCAAATACGCATCGGCGACGCTCGAAATTGCTGGATTACAGAGTGTTTTATTGGATCAGAAATAAAAGTCCCTATCTGATGGAGGATTTTTGTCCAATACAGAGTAGAGATTTAAACTTTCTGAAATGCTTTTTAGCAGTTTTCTTTATATTGAAAACGTATATGATAGGGCCAATTTTTAACTTAAAAATAAAGGAGCGAAAAAGGAATGCACAAAATTCGTCATATCCACTTTGTTGGCATCGGCGGTTCAGGGATGAGCGGTATTGCTGAAGTTTTATTAAATGAAGGGTACGCCGTGTCGGGTTCTGATTTGAGTGCTAATGAAGTGACGGCGCGATTGGCCACTTTAGGGGCGAAAATTTTTTTAGGGCATGACGCGAGTCATGTGCAATCGGCGGATGTGATTGTGACTTCTTCCGCTGTGCGTCCGAATAATACCGAAGTAGAAACAGCGCGACATTTGCGTATTCCGATTGTGCGGCGAGCGGAAATGTTGGCGGAACTGATGCGATTTCGCAAAGGGATTGCAATCGCGGGTACGCATGGTAAAACGACGACGACGAGCTTGACGACGAGTCTTTTAGCGGAAGCAGGATTGGATCCGACCTTTATCATTGGTGGACGGTTGAATAGCGCTGGCGCGAATGCAAAATTAGGAGCGGGCGAATATTTGGTTGCCGAAGCTGATGAAAGTGACGCTTCATTTTTATACCTCAATCCATTGATGGCGGTTGTGACTAATATCGATCGAGACCACATGGATACCTACGGCGGTTACTTTTCCAAATTAAAACAGGCATTTTTGGATTTTTTGCATCAATTACCTTTTTATGGGCTGGCGGTGATGTGTGTGGACGATTTGCCGATACAAGATATTTTGTCCGATGTCGCACGACCGATATTAACTTATGGGTTTAGTGATCAGGCTGATTTGCAAATTACGAATTATCGACAGCAAGAAACAACAAGTTATTTTGACTTATTGCACAAAAAAATCAACCAGACGATTCCCATTCAGCTGAATTTGCCAGGGCGACATAATGCCTTGAATGCGGCAGCAGCAATAGGAATTGCTAAAGAATTAGAGATTGAAAACGAGGTGATTCAGCGGGCGTTATTGAAATTTGCCGGTGTGGGTCGCCGTTTTCAGCAACTGGGGACGTATCGATTTAAATCGGGAGAGGCGTCGTTGATTGATGATTATGGTCATCATCCACGTGAAATTGCCGCGACGATTCAATCGGCGCGCGCGAGTTGGCCTCATCGACAATTAGTCATGATTTTTCAGCCGCACCGTTATACGCGTACGCGAGATTTGTTTGAAGATTTTTCAGAAGTATTGTCTCAAGTTGATGGGCTTATTATGTTAGATATTTATACGGCGGGCGAAGAGCCCATTCCGGGCGCTGATGCGAGAGCATTGTGTCGCAGTATTCGATTGCGAGGAAAGGTAGATCCGATTTTTGTTCCGGAGGCTAAAACATTACCGATGGTTTTAGAAGAAGTGTTAAAAGACGGCGATGTGCTTATCGCACAAGGGGCGGGGAATGTGAGTGCGATTGCCGCGAATTTGATGAAGCGAGGATTGAAGATTGAAGATTGAGGGAAGTCGCTACGCG
>Ga0209319_1000406_pt1 | contig 57674 bp, 58 predicted proteins | sample RifGroE2_FD_184000 | JGI IMG/M metagenome (GOLD analysis project Ga0209319, IMG submission 184000) | Groundwater microbial communities from Rifle, Colorado - Groundwater E2 (SPAdes) (version 2) | ecosystem: Environmental > Aquatic > Deep subsurface > Groundwater | place: Rifle, Colorado, United...
ATGCAGAGTCTTTTAACTCCAAAATCAAACTCTTCAGAGCTAACCAAAGAGGTGTTGTTGACACAAGTTTTTTCCTATTCAGATTGCACAAACTTTTTGCTTTCTCCCCAAGAAATTGATGTGACCCCTTTTATAGGCAGACACGACAGGAAGCAAGGCCTGAGCAGTTTCGTTGTTGAGACGAATGTTTCCCGGTTCACTATCAAATGCGCTTAGGTCAATGCCCATGCGGAATGTAAGCTCTGGAGAATAGAACCAGCTGAAGTCACTTTTGATTGAACCCTGGTATATATGCGAGTCCCAGTAATCACTATTTTCTTTCCATATCTGAACAAAATAATTGTAACGACTGTAATAAATAGTTGTGTTACTAAACAGCTTGTCGTTGAAGATGTGGTTCCAACGCAGTGTTCCGAGGTTGTTGCTCCAGTTGATGCCCGATGTTCTTGCTGCAGATGATTTCACGAAATACTCGTCCCTGCCACCATACATGGTTAGAAAAATGCGGTTGTTGCGATTGATTTTAATATTCAGTTTTGAATTGAAATCGGAAAAACCCAGTATGAGATTTGAGTGGTTAAGAGATCTTGAGATCCAGCCGAGATTTGAAGTTCGTAATGCAACATAAAACGAAGAAACATTTTTTTTGAATGGCGCTTCAATGGCCAGTGAGTTTGCAAACAAGTTTGTACTGCCGTTCAGTCCGAAGCGCTCCATATTGCCATCCTTTAGCTGCATGTCAATTACCGACGACAAGCGACCTCCGTATTGCGCTGGTGCATCGCCCTTATAGATGTCAATATTTTTTACAGCATCCGGAACCATCGAAGTGAAAAAACCAAACAAATGCGAAGCATTGTAAACCGGCGCCTCATCTACCAAAATGAGATTCTGATCGTTTTTGCCGCCGCGTACAAAAAAATACGAAGACCCATCTCCCTGACTCTGAATGCCGGGTACAGACTGCAGACTTTTGATCGGATCCGCTTCGCCGGCAAAACCTGGCATCTGTTGTAACACAACCGGATTAAGGTTGATCATGCCTGCCCGCAGGTTGTCGCGCCAGTCTTCGTTGTCCTTATCCGAGACAATAACCACTTCCATCTGCAACTGCGACATGCTGAGCGGAACCGATATCTGCTCGTTTTTTTTCAGGTCAATCGGAACGATTTTTTTATTGAACCCCATGAAAGAATAGACCAGCTCATACTTTCCGGGCTGAAGCGAGAGAGAATAAAACCCGTAACTGTTTGCAATAACGCCCGTGGTAGTGCCGTTTATGTATATCGCTGTACCAATGAGCATTTCACCAGTAGTGCTGTCAGTAACATGACCACTGATGGTGTATTTTGTCTGATCTTCAGGAACCGCCTCCTGTTGCTTCTTTCCGCCTTTGAGCACCACCTGTTTTTCGACAATGGAGTAGGTGATTCCGAACGGTTTGAATAAGTCGTCAAGAACATTGCGCAGCGGTTTGTTGCGGCAGCTGACCGATACTTTTTCACCGAGCGGAATCTGGGAAGGATTATACGAAAAAAGAATTCCGGTTGTATTGTTGATCTCTGTTAGCGCCTGTCGCAACGTGACATCCGAAAGTTTCAGTGTGATTTTTTTATTCAGGTCCTGAGAAAATGAAAAGGTTACAGCGCCCAGAAACAGGGATGCAAGAAGCAGAAACCGTGTGATTGCTTTTGACCGGAACATGATACAAAAATATAAATATTATTCACATCCGTTTCCATTCACCAGAATCTCGTCGCCGCGCCTGGTTACTTTGAGATCGAGGGTTGATTCAAGCACTTTAAGTACGGATTCGAGCGTCTGGCCTTCGAAAGCTACGGTGAGTCTGCATTTGCCGATGGCCGGATTGACGAGTGTGATTTTCTGGTTGTAGGCCCGTGAAATGGTGTACACCACCTGATCGAGTCTTTCATCCTCGAATTTCATGCTGCGTGTATTCCAAACCATGAAATATTTTTCGTACTGCGTTGTGGTTGAAATTTTCTTTGTTGATGGCATGAATACAGCTTCTTCGCCCGGTTTGAGAATGGTTTTTTCTTCGGGCGTTTCCTTGTAATAAGCAGCCACACAACCTTCGATGAGAATGACCTGGACTTTGCCGCCAGGCGCATTGGTATTGATGTAGAATTTTGTTCCGAGCACTTCAACACGCAGATCTCCTGCTGATACAATGAAAGGTTTTTCAGCTTGGTGTTCCACCTCAAAATGCGCTTCACCATTGAGCTCCACTTCGCGTGTGTCGCCCGAAAACTCTTCGGGATATGAAATGCTGGATCCTTTGTTGAGCGAAATATTGGATCCATCGGGCAAGGTTGTTTGAAGCACATCGTTGCTGGCAAGTATTTCTATTGTAGCCGGAGTATCGAAAATAATTTGTTTCAACAGAAAACCAATTGTGAACAGAATAACAAGTCCCGCTGCAACACGCCATATCACCCGCATCTGGTTATTCTTTTCAGGAATAAAGGAAACAGATTTGCCACCCTGTTGCAACATTCTTTTCTGAATGATTTCCCATTCGGCGTCCAGATCAACCTTGCTTTCTATCATTTCCTGAACGACAGCATCGTTGATTTTTTTATGCTCGGCAAATAGTTTTTTATTCTCAGGGTCTTCGAGCAGCCAGGCCGAAAGCTCCGATATTTCCTTCTCGGTTGCATCTCCCGTCAGGTAACGGTTGATCAGGGAAATATAATATGTGTTATCAGAGTTCATTTTGTTTGCTGCTTCTTTTCTATTACACCGTAGACAATGTTTACCCTTATTTAGTTGTTGAAAAATCTGAACATTTCCTGAAATCCATACTGCATAAGCAAAAGCACAGGCAGATAAGGTCCAAGTCGCGACCTGAGATGCGCCAGTGCTTTCGACATCTGTGCTTCAACCGTTTTAACTGAAATCTGCAGACTATCTGCAATCTGTTGGTATTTCATGTTTTCGCTGCGGCTCAGCAGAAAAACTTCGCGGCATTTTTCGGGAAGCTCATTGATGGCCTCGTCGATTTTTGCCTTAAGTTCTTTGCCAAGCAATGCTGAATCGGCGCTTTGAGAGCCAGAGTCAAGCAGCTCTTCAAAATCAATGATATTCTTGTCGAATTTTTTGTTGTCGCGCAGATAATTGAGCGAGCGGGTATAGATGGTCGTTGTGAGATACGATTTCGGATTGCGGGCCATATCCATGCTGTCGCGTTTGTCCCACAGCATGATGAAAGCATCCTGTACAATGCTTCGTGCAGCATCCATATCTTTCACATATTTCATTGAAAAATACACCAGCCCTTTGAATTCCTTGCGGAACAAATCTTCGAAAGCTGATTTGCTTAATGTCTGAGCGATATTTACTGATGATCCTTCCAGAATGTCGGCTTTTGAACTTCAAATATATGTATTCTAAATAATATATGTGGTTTTATTGTAAGCGAAAATGATTTTTGGTGTTTTGTCAGTATTGAGATTGAAATATTGGATTTATCGTGGATCTTGCAGATTGATAATTCCGTACCTGAATTTCCTGCAACGTCAGATCCTTGACATACTCAATAACATCAACAAATGTTTTATAATTCGCCTTGAAATCTTAATGTCATCACATGAAAACTCAAGACCAATAACGCAAAAACAAACAAAACGAAAAACAATGTCAATATAGATCCGTAAACACGTCGTTTCTTCGGCCACTTCTTTATTTTTGAAAAATATAAAAGATATTGACTTTTTCTATTTGAAAGAAAATAATTCAAGGAGATAGATGCAATAAATCCAGAAGCCATAAAAACAATAAAAGAGGTGGTTGGCATATCTTTGACAATAGCGTCAAAGAAATTATTAAGAATGGCAAAGAAAATTATTACAAGTAAATGCATGAATAAGCCAGCTCGGTATGTACTTATGCCATTTGCAGGGTTTTCAAAAACCTTATCAATTTCTCCATTTAAATCATTGACTCCTTTTTTTTTGGATTGTTTTTTAGCAAACGGCATCAAATTCAAAAAGTAAAAAGGGTTCACAAACCTGAAGGCTATGTGAAACTTATAATCAGCTCTGTAAACGAAATAGTATATAGTATTCCAGAATGCTTTCATACTACTAAGCTATAAATATTTCAACAAAAAAGCCGCTCTTACAGCGGCTTTTGAATTAATATTCATCTTCGTTGAAGAAAAAGTCATCTTTTGTCGGGTAATCTGGCCACAGATCCTCGATACTTTCAAATACTTCCTCGTCGTCCTCAATTTCTTTTAGATTATCAATCAATTCCATAGGTGCTCCCGAACGAATAGCAAAATCAATCAGCTCTTCCTTGGTGGCTGGCCAAGGAGCGTCTTCGAGTTTAGAAGCAAGTTCTAATGTCCAATACATAATATCCTCCCTTTTGTTGCAAAAATTAAATATTTCAACGCAAAAAACAAGTTTTCCGACTTTCTTAGATACTTGGTCTAAAAAAGTCGGCAAATATATAAATTTTTATTCTGAAAAAACGACGTGAAGAAAAATAATATCGAAAGCTTCTTTTTCGATAGGTTAGGAATCCTTTAAAACCTTGTTCAATACTGCTAAGTACTTATCCTTGTTGGCAGCAACCGAAAACATTTTGTTAACAGCTTCTCTGGCGGCAGTTCCGATTTTTTGTCTTAATAATTCATCGCCAGCAAGTTCGAGGATTTTATTGGCCCAACCGTCAAAATCATTCACATTCACTAGCATGCCGGTTTCCCCATCACTGAAGGTTTCATTGTTTGTGCCAATTGCGGTGGCAATCACCGGAAGTCCGGCTGCCATGTACAAGAGCGCTTTTCCGCCCCGCTTTCCGTAAACCCAGGGCTCATCGGTGAGCGGATAGAGCCCAATGTCCATTCTCAGCAGATCGCTGGCTTCATCTTCGGCATACCAGGCTTTGGTTTCTACCGGAATCGCCGGATTGGCAAACCTGAAATCAACATCACCAGTAACCAGGACTTTGAATTTTAGATTAGAATTCAGCAATTTCTCAAAAACAGGTTCAATCGATTTTAGATATTTCGAGGTGCTATGGCTGCCACTGTGTCCAAGAATAATTTCTGTGTTTAACGAATAATCCGTTTTCGCCGTAAAGCGATCCACCTGAAGTGTAGTCGGAATATCCGAAACGCGTTTGTTGTATTTCAGCGCAAATTCTTCCAAGGCTGGCGTACTGGTAATCACATGGTCGGCCGACTTCATCAGATAAGACATCTTCTTTTTGCCCTTCAGGTTTTGCAACTTATGATTGGCTTCGCTGGAATGACCAAGAAATATCATATCGTCGATGTCATAGATCAACGCTTTAGAAAACCTTTTCACAAGCCACTCGAAAACAGGGAATCCAAGCGGTGTTACCCAGAGATGAACATATACAATGTCGTAACGACGAAGGCAAAAAAGGTTTGTGATCCGACGAAAATAACCGCACAATGTGTAAAAAGTCTTGGCCAGCCAGTGATTTGGCAAATAGATTATTTTCCAGAATTTCCTGTTGATAAAAGAAGATACCGTGATGTCGAACCCTGCTTTACGGAATTCTCCAAAATACTGCTCATACTTCAACCGCTGGCTTGGAGCGCAGTTTTCGGGGTAGGGACATAAAACCAGAATCTTCTTCACAATGATTGTATTGGCAAACAAAATTAGTAAAGTTGAGCGAAGTTTGAATGTAAAGCTGAGCGAAGTTTTAAACTTCGCTCAACCTTTATTTAACAGCCACATAACCTCCCGTTTTCTTACTGCCTTTGCGAACGATGTAGCCCTTTTTCAGCAGAACCCTTACATGACGGTCGATGGAGCCAAACGGAATTTGCAGCATAACAGACAAATCTTTTGCCATCAGACCCGGATGGGCGGCAACGGTTTTGAACACCAGCAACTGAGGCTTATTCAGTTCAGAATCAGTCGATCGTGAATAAACAGGATTGGAAGATCTATAAACAACTTCAGGCGAGTCGTTCACTGCGCTGTATCTCTGCGTGACTATAACTTTCTCAGGTTGTTTTTTCGTGAAAGTAACCACAAATGAATCTCCGACATGTTTCATAGTTACTGTTACTTCTCCATGTTTTTCTGTTTCACTCAGAATCCTTGGAAAACCGGATCCCCACGACTCAATCAGCCCTGTGTTGTAGAAGATTTCGGCCAGTTTCATATTTCTCGGCACTGATCTGCTTTCGTTGATGATTTCCTCTGGAGTCATGTCTCTGGGTAATTTACCGGGACTCCACACTTCAAGTCGGTCGTCGAAAATCCGGATCTGGATTTGGCTTTTATCGGTGTAGTCTCTGTGGACAATTGCATTCACAATGGCCTCCCTGAGTGCTTCGAGCGGATACTCCCATTTCTCAATTCTTTGCACTCCTCCGTCGAATTCCACGCCCATTCTGATATTTCGTCTTATAAAGGCCATGGCTTGTTCCGTTATTGCAAGTAGCCCGTCATCAAACAAGGTCATGTCGATAATGGTCACCATGTCGCTGCCCTTGAACCTGCCGGCTTTTACACAGGCATTGAAGTGTTCGGTGTTTTTGTCAGTAAAACAAAGATAGGCCGCATTGGTGAGTATTCCGCGATGTTCAAGTTTGTTTTCTTTAATGAAATTGACAATATTAAACCCGGGTTTTTTGGTTGCAATTACTTCCAAAACACGTGGGCTGATAGTGAGATCGGAGAGTTTTTCGCTACATACACTACTGTCGAAATCGGGTTGTTTGTATTTCAGCATTAAATCCCTGATTTCTGCCACTTTTAGTTTCACGTTGCTTTTCCCAACTCTTAAATAAGCTTTGCCGGAAACAAATACGGGCTTGTGCTCAGCTTCTTTGATGGTGATTTCGCAGATTTCAAATGGGCCGTGTGTTTTGACGACAATGGAGGGATATAGAGCTGGATCGCAATTTTCCTTGATTCTGGTGGTGAGCCTTTCAATGGTTTTTTTGCCGATTTCAATTTTAACGGGTTCGCCATCATCATTCATTCCAACGAGAACGGTGCCTCCTCTGCAGTTTGCAAAAGCGCACAATGATTCAAGGATTGCGGATTCTTCCGAAAAGCTTGTTTTGAATTCCATTTCTTCACTTTCTTTCATTTTCCCTCCTTTCAATTATAATTCATCACTATAATTCCACAAAGATACAATAATTCGTCTGAATACTTTCACAACACCCCCAACAATAACACTTTGATAACAATAACTCGTCATTAAAACTCGTCAATAACTGATGAATAAAGCGATGAATAAAATGACGAATAAAAGAGAGTTATTATTGTGGAGATTTATTATATTTGGAAAAATATTAATCATGAGGGGGTTATTATTCTTATCTGTATTTTTCTTAATACTGTCTGTCAGTGCGCAACAGTCTGTTTCAATTCATCAGTTAGAGTCGGAATATTATGCTTCGCATACCAACGCTGATACTATTGCGGCTGCCATTCCCAAGAGTTTGAAAAACACGAACTGCACATTGAATAAGCGTGTTTTTGGGTGGCATCCTTCTTGGGTGGGAAGTAGTGTTTCGAATAATTATCAATGGAATCTACTTTCTGATTTGTGCTATTTCTCGTATGAATTTAATGCCTCGACGGGCGCGCCTACAAACACTTATAATTGGGCTACTGTCGATGTGGTTGATTCTGCTCTGGCAAATGGGACAAGGGTTCACTTATGTGTGACGATGTTTTATCCAACCGACCATACAACGTTTTTTGGCAGTACAACGGCGCAGACTGCGTTAATCTCAAATCTTGTGAATGCTGTTGATTCACGTGGTGCTCATGGTATTAATCTGGATTTTGAAGGTGTGGCTAGTACTCATAAGGCTGCTTTGACAATATTTATTCAGCGTATCGCGGATTCGTTGCACACGCGTGTTCCGGGTGCTGAATTATCTATCGCAATGCCGGCAGTCGACTGGAGTCCTTCGGAATGGGATCTTCCGGCTATTATTCCGTATGTCGATCTTTTTATTTTTATGGGTTATGATTATTACTACGGTGGTAGTGGCACTGCTGGCCCGACAGACCCTCTGTATAATTTTCAGACAACGTATAATTATACTCTTTCAAAAACCATTTCTTATTATCTGCATAAAGGAGTTCCAAAATCGAAATTACTGATGGGTGTTCCGTATTATGGATTTCAATGGCGGACTTCAGCATTAACGGTGCCAGCGAGCACTGTTTCTGGAACTGATTCTTCAAGAACGTATAAAACAATCAGAAACAATTATTCAGGAAATTATTCAGCTGCCAACAGAGGTTGGGATGCCAACAGTCTTTCCAGCTACTGGGCATATTCCAATGCTGGATTAAACTATCAGGCCTGGGTCACCGATGAACAGGCCATGGACTATAGATTTGATCTGGTTAATATTCGGGACATTGGGGGAATAGGCATTTGGGCACTGGCGTATGACGACGGATTCACTGAGTTCTGGGATTTAATTGCGGAAAAGTTCAGCGATTGCTCGGTTGTTCCCTGTGCCGATACCATTTTCGACCTTGGCGGACCAAACCGTCCACATTACTCCTTCGAAGACTTTACCTATACTATTTCTCCAACTGGGGCAACGGGTGTGAGTCTGGCTTTCAGCTCGTTTGAACTGGAGTCCGGCTACGATTCTTTATGGATTTATGACGGACCCACAACCGGATCCTCGTTGATTGGCGGATATAGTGGCACTACGTCGCCGGGGACGGTAACTGCAACTGGGAATTCACTTACATTGCGTTTTTACAGCGATACGCTTACAAATTTGGCCGGCTGGAGTGCAATTTGGACTTGCTCAACAGATGATATTTTGCCAACAACAGCCATTAATGCGCCCGTCGGCTGGCAGACTGATGATTTTACTGTCGCATTTACCGATGCCGACAACAATGCACTGGATGAATCTTTCTGGCAGGTGCTGCATTTCAATGGTTCAGATTGGAAAGGCAACAATAAAGCTGGTTTCATAAATGAAAACTATAATTCATCTGTTCCTTCCGACTGGACTTCGTATCTGGGAAACTGGGTATGGGACAATGGACATCTTTTTCAGGCCGATTCTGCGCTGGGCAATACCAACCTTGCTATTCCGCTTCCGCAGGACAGTAGCCATGTGTGGCTTTATCACTGGCAGCTGAAGTTTGGCGCGGCGGATGCTACCAACAACCGGAGAATTGGTGCCCATTATTTCTGCAGCGATGTTTCACAGAGCAACCGCGAAAACAATTACATGGCGTACTTCCGTTTGGATAATCAACGAATTCAGTTGTATGAATATGTAAGTAATACTTACAACCTGAAGACAGATGTTGCCTATCCTTTTGTGGTAGACACCTGGTACGATGTTAAAGTGTTGTACAATCCGGAAACGGGATACAATGCGGCCTGGGTGAATGACGAACTTGTATCTTATTGGACCGATGCTACGCCCTTAAAGTCTGGAAGCGGGTTTTCTTTGCGTGTCGGAAATAGCAAAGCCTGGTACGACGATGTGAAAGTTTATCAAAGCCGTTCTGCATCAGAGATTGTGACGGTTGGTCCCGACTCGCTTGACATGGTTCAGTGGCAAAACCCCAATCCTTCAACGCCGTCCTGCAGAATTAAATCCATCGTGCTTGATAAGGCGAATCTGTTTTCGACATCTGTGGGTGCCGATGTGGATATTGATTACACAAAACCTGTTTCGCCTTCATGGGTTGGAGATGTTTATGGTCCGACGCAAAGCGACTACGACACATTGTATTATTCCGGAATTTTGCAGAATAATACAGCTTGCGCAGCATCGACAGATCCGAATAGCGGCGTTATGAATTATTTTTTCAGTATGGGTGCTTTTTGTGGCGACACCAGCAGTTACAATTTTGTTTCTTCGAACGACAGCACAGCCAACATTGGCGCGTTTACCAGTAATGGAATGTATTACACGGTTGCTTATTCTGTCAATGGTGCCGGATTGCATTCCGATACTATTTGTTCAGATGGAATTTATGTTGAGCAGTTGACTTCAATTGATGAATCAAGTACTGAAATAAAGGTTTTTCCGAATCCGGTCGAAAACATGCTCAATCTTGTTTTTTCTTTTGACAACAATTGCGAAATCAGAATTTTGAGTTCCGATGGTCGTTTGGTTATGCGCGCTGAAAGCGGTGTTGCTGATCTTGTTCAGTTGGATGTAAGTTTTCTGCAACCGGGCATGTATATGATTGAAGTGATAACAGAAAAGCCATTGCGCTCTGTATTTCTGAAAAAATAATATTACGGATGAAGATTTTTCTGTTATTAATTTTATTGTGTGCTGTAAACGTGCATTCTCAAACGGTTTCGGAAGGTATTGTGATCCCAAATACTTCTGAATATTTTTTGAAATCCGAAATTAATCATGTAAAATATCGGATTAGTATCTCCTTGCCATATCAGTACAATGATAGTGTCAACGCCAGATTTCCCGTTCTGTATTTCCTCGATGGAAACGTCTGGTTGCCGCTTGCAAGTTCGGTTTTGCAAAGTATAAATAAAACGGATGTTGTTGAACCGATCATCATGGTTGGTATTGGATATGAAGTGGAAACTTTTGAATATGATGTAGTACAGCGAACCTATGATTACACACCGACCCAGGATTTTTCTGCTGATTCTTCAATGTCGTTTCGTTATCAAACGCCAATCCGATCAGGTGGAGCAGACACCTTCCTGCTTGTGCTGGAGCAGGAAATAATTCCATTTGTTGATTCACTTTTCAAAACAACTGAAAACAGAACCATTGCCGGGCATTCGCTGGGAGGTTTGTTTGCAACATATGTTATGCTTGAAAAGCCGCGTCTGTTCACCAATTATCTTATTGCCAGCCCCGCAGTATGGTGGGACGAAAATATTTTGCTCCTGCAGCTTAAGGCGAGGGAAAATATGATCATGCCTGCTGGAAAAATATTTTTGGGAATTGGCAAAAATGAAACAAAGCGAATGAAAATTGCTGCGAAAAGCTTGAATAAATATCTGCGAAAAAATGTGAAAATCAAAAATACATATCGCTATGAAATTATCCCTGACAGCGATCATTTTTTCATGATCCCTTATGCGATTACGAAATCCCAGCTCTTTATATTTGCACCAGAAAAATGATTAAAAAAATCCCCGGCTAACCTCACGGTGCCGGGGCAAAATATAACCAACCATGATTTATTTTTCTTTCAAACCAATGAAAGATCAGTAAGATTGTACGCCAATGGTGTAGGATCCCGCTGAAAGGCTGCTGATATCAACCTTTGGGTCATCGGTAGTAGCTTCAACATGCATCAGGATTTCACCTTTATTATTAAGAATGTAAATCTGATCACCTTGTGAAGCGCCCGTTACTGTAATGGTTTTATAAACGGGGTTAGTGATTATTTCTTTTATTACCGGAGCTTTGAAAACTTCGCTGCAGGTGCAGGTAACAACGTCAGATTCTAATCCGGAGGTGTATGAGCGGGCAATAGTTTTGTTAATGGTACAGACAATGACCGGTCCCGTAGCTCCGGCTACTTCTGTGGAATCTTTTACATCGTCGATAGCTGCTGTGACCTGAAATGAGGCCAATAGCGCAGAAATTAAAAGGAACATTAGTGTTTTCATGACGCAGAGTTTTTTTGGTGTCGTTCGTGTTATAAAGTTAGTTAAGTGAGTGAGCGAAAACAACAGTTTTCTACCAAATTCGTTAGTATGACGTCATAAAACAGCATTTTGTTACACAATAGGATATATCGGTTGAAAAGGCCAGTTTGCACAAAATTCTCCGGTTTTGTGCATGAAAATGGGCGATTTGTAGTGATTGTCCAGACGGAAATTAGGTCAGAGTCTGTTAAATTACAGAATTCCGAAATAAATCCACAGGAGTATAGCTCCAAAAGATATGATTAATGTTAACAAAGTGACTATGATTCCTGACTTAAAAAATTCAAGAAAACGGATCTTAATATCGTGTTTCGATGCAGATTCAATTACAATAATATTTGCGACAGCACCAATGATCGTTGCATTACCCGCCAGCGTGGATGCCGATGCCAGGGCTATCCACAACATTTCGCTGTTTGCTTGCTGCATAAAAGGCAGAAATGCGACAGTAAAAGGGACATTGCTTACTATCTGCGAAGCCAATAGACTAATACCGTGAACTGCAGCCAGCCCGCCCGCATCTTTACTCAATGGATAAAACGACAATAGGTTTTCAAGTGCCCCGGAATTTTCAAATCCTTTGACAACAACAAACAATCCGGCGAAAAACAGGAGCAGTACCCAATCGACCTTCTTGATGACATTGCTGGGTTTGATACGGCCGACCAGTAATATAAGGGATGCTCCGGCAAGAGCAATGATGGGAATCGGCAACCCGAGCGGTTTCCCAATAAAGAAAAAAATGACGACCAGTACAAACACCGGAACTGACCAACGCATTTTGCGGAGCCGGAAACCAAAGGTGTGTGGTTGATTTATGACTTGTATTTTATTTTCAAAATCCTTTTTATACAACAGACGAATGACCGGAATTATTACAAACAGTCCAATCAATGAAACCGGTGCCAGCAGCCACAGAAAGCGTGCATAAGCAATTCCGCTGTTAATGCCAATCAGCATGTTTTGTGGGTTGCCGGTTATGGTCATTACTGAACCAATGTTTGACGAGAGGATGACCCCAATTAAATATGGAATCGGCTTTAATCCAGAATGTCTGCAAATTGCTATAACAATTGGCGTGAACATAAGTACAACCACATCGTTGACCATGAATGCCGATGCCAGTCCGGTCACAAAAACAATGATGGTGAGCAGTCTGCGCTGATTACCTGCAAGTCCCATGGTTTTCGCTGCAAGCCAATTAAAGAATCCATCGAGCTGCATAACAGCAATGATAATCATCATGCCCATCAACAGGGCAATGGTATTGAAATCGATGGCTGCGAGCGCTTCGGCTGGTGTTAAGACTCCAAAAATTACCATAGCAACCGCACCAAAAAATGCAGCTGACGGCCGGTCAATATTCACATAGGGCAGGCGCGTGAAAATGATACCCAGAAATGTTATGATGAATATTATAATGGCAGTTTGCATGAATGCAAAAGTAGTTTTTTTGCCTATTCGAGTGAATGAAAATCGTGGTTGATAGATTCAGAACCATAATTAATTTCGAGATACGACGAGCCATCTTCGTCGTCGTGGCACTGATCCATGATGATGTAATTTGTCGGTCCCAGCTCGGATTCATTGCGATCGTGATCGTGCCCGCCGATTACATAATCTACCTCATACCGGGCACACAGATCGAGTAAAACATTCACTTCTTCTATTGGCAAGCCAGATGTGGTGCCGAATCCGTCCTTAAAGACATTCAGATGTGTGGCAATAGTGATGTGACGAGCCGAAGAATGAAACGATTCAAGAACTTCCGTAAGCCAGTCCAGCTGCAAACTTCCGAGTGTGCCGCTGCCACTGTCGAGAATAATAAAAACGTCATTTCCTGCGGGAGTACTTACAACAAAATAATATGACGATGCACCGAAACGTGGAAAATACTCATCCCAGCCACCGAAATACAAATCATGATTTCCCGGCGTGAAAAACCAGTTGACGGAATCAGCTGTATTCATGAGGGTCTCAAGAGTGTCATAACTTTCAGGGTGACCGCGCGTGATATCGCCCGCCACAACCAGAGCGGCTGCTGACGGTGATTTTGCAGCATTGAGAACAAGGTTGAATTCTTCATATGTTCCGATATGAGTGTCGCTGCAAAACAAAACTGAATAATCGGAATCCGGTATCAAAATTATCTGAAACGGATGTGTGCTGCTCCATTCCTGCGACATTTCGAAACGCTCATTGGCATTGTATTTCGAGTGAAATGCGCCGGTTTCATCGAGATCGTGAAAACAGGATGCGAGCGAAACGGGAAGCAATAGAATGATTATTTTCCACTTTTCCATACCAGGCCTCCTTTCACAAAGAATCCATAATATTGAGCTTGCAGATTGGCGCCGCCAGACTGTTGTAGCCAGCATTCCGCATACAATTGCATCGATTTTGAAATATTATTTTCGTATCGTCCGAACAGCATAGGCATCGTTTCCTGATTGAAGAAAAATCCGTTGGTATTGCTGAATCCAATTCCGATGTTCCATGGATGATCTGTTTTTTTCAAATGGTAAGAAAAACAATACAAAAAGTTCCGCCATTCCTTTTTTATCGCTGTTCCCGCACTATCGGCTTCAGGCCACTGTTCGAGCGCTTTTCCACTGAGCCGCCAGATGCGGGAATTATTTCCGATCATAGCTCTCAGGTGATTGTTTTCAGTACTGAATTCCACGACCAGATTCAGTTCGCGGATATATTCCGAAAACGGCCTGCAGAAAAAACCTCCGTAAAGCTTGTATTCGTGCTCTTTGACGATCATTTTCCTTTCTGCATTTATTGTCCACACATCGAGGATTGTATTTTGCGGATTCAGCAGCGCCAGTTCGGTTCCAGCCCCCAACGTCCAATTGTTTATTTCATATGATGGACAGAGCGCCAGATTAAGAAATCCTTCCGGTTTGGTTTGATTTTGCCCCGATGTCAAGGCTGATTCAATTTCCAGCTGGCCTGAAGCATAGGATGCAATAAACAAAAGTAATGTCAGACAGATTGTTTTAAGAACATTCATGCAAATGGTTTGTTTACAAAAATAAGGAACTTCTGATTGACAGAAACATGCGATTCTCAGCTTATTATGAAATAAATGTGAATACAACTATGAATTTGGAATTCTTTTTTTTAATTTTGCGCTTCATCTCAAAATCAAAACTATGGGACGCGCGTTTGAATATCGTAAAGCCAGAAAATTCAAAAGATGGGGCAATATGTCCCGCATGTTTACCCGTTACGGCCGTGAGATCACCATGGCTGTGAAAGAAGGCGGATCGAATCCTGAATATAACACCCGGCTCAGGGCAATCATTCAGAACGCCAAGAGCGACAACATGCCCAAGGAAAATGTTGAGCGCGCCATAAAAAAGGCCACCGAAAAAGATACGGCTGATTACAAGGAAGTATCATTCGAAGGCTATGCTCCTCATGGAATTGCCGTTTACGTTCATTGTGCGACCGACAACAATACCAGGTCTGTGGCAAACATCCGCAGCTATTTCAATAAATGCAACGGAAGCATGGGCACCAATGGTTCGGTAAGTTTTATGTTTGATAAAAAGTGTGTATTTATTTTTAAGGATACAGGTCAGGATATCGAAGAACTGGAGCTCGAGCTCATTGATTCTGGCGCCGAAGAAATCTTTAAAAACGAAGACGGCATACAGGTCTATGGCGATTTCGGCAGCTTTGGAACACTCCAGAAGGCCATTGAGGAAAAAGGATTTGAAATTACCAAAGCCGACTACGATTATCTGCCAAATGTTGAGCTGAAACACCTCTCACCCGAAGAGCAGGCCGACGTGGATAAACTCATCGAAAAGATTGAGGAAGACGACGACGTGGTGCGGGTTTATACGACTATGGCATAGCGCACAGGGCACAACGCACAGCGCATGGTACATGGAAGCATGACAATGCACTAGATATTCAACCTCTCTGCGTCGCGGAGAGACCTGAGTGCGTTGAATAAGCACAAACACGATGCAAAGCACAGATGGCTCTGGGCTCAACGTTACATAATTAATGTTTGACCTAACAGTAATTATTAAGCGCTGAAACCCAATGTCACCATAGTATTCTTGTCACGACTGTCACGTTTGTCACGCGTAACGCCTGTAACGCGTAACGTTTGTAACGACTGTAACGCTTGTAACGAATAAATCATTTTGTTTTCTTTACTTTGTACAAACGCTTTCAACATGACTGAGCAATTCCTGACTTTCAACAATAAAAAACTGACATACGCCATCCATGGCTCCGGGCCAGCTGTGATGCTGATTCATGGATATACTGAATCAAAGGAAATATGGTTTCCGATGGCGCAAAAGTTGGGCGAAAAATATACGGTTGTAATGCCCGATTTGCCCGGCCATGGTGGCAGCGATGTGATTGAAAATCTGTCGATGGAAATCATGGCGAAGCAAATGGATGTATTAGCCGATAAGCTGCAGTTGGAGCGGTTTACGATGATTGGTCACAGCATGGGCGGCTATGTAACGGCTTGTTATGCCGCTTCGAACGAGCACCGTCTGAATGGATTTGGTTTTTTTCATTCAAGCGCACGCGCTGATACTACAGATGGAAAAACAAATCGTGAGCGAGTGATGGACATTATTGCAAACGATCACGGAGACTCATTTATAAACATGTTTGTGCCTGATTTGTTCTTTGAAGGTAATCGCGAAAGACTGATGGATGAAATAAAGATTATTCAGCAGCGCGCACTCAAAATCAGCAAGCAGGCATTGATTGAATCGCAGAAAGCCATGGCTGCGCGGATGGGGTATATTGATCTGATAGCCGATACAAAACTTCCGGTTTTATACATCATTGGCAAGCAGGACAATAAATCGGATTACAATCTGGTGCTTGCACAGGCAGCGCTTGCAAAGCGGGCTTTTGTACTCTCACTCGACGATTGCGGGCACATGGGATATCTCGAAAAATTCGACGATTGCCTTGCTGCCCTTGAAGGATTTTTGATGGCGTGTAATGTAAATTGCAGAGTCGTTTCATGAAACGTCTCTGCAATTATTTTATCAGCCGAAATTAATTTCTTTGATTTCAAAAATATTTCCCGCTTTGTCTTTGATATAGCGACCGGTGCGACCGTTGTCCTTCTGAAATTCGATTACATTGTATCCTTTTTCCTTGGCTTTTTCAACAAGACTTTCGGCTTTCCAGTACTCGAGTGCCAGATGACTCATGCTGCCTGATTTTTCTTCGGGGCAGACCAATAATTCAATAATCAGCTCGAATTGCTTCATGCGCACAACTTCAATCAGGTTGCATATTCCGAAAACATTTTCTGCCGTTTTATTGTTCAAATCAAAACGGTTCAACTCCTGAAAACCAAGAATATCACGATAGAAATCGTTGATTTCATTTTTGTTCTGAATATGAATTCCTATATGACGCAGCATAACATTGCTATTTAAAAAAAACACCCTGCCATGACAGGGTGTTTCGGTATTTATAAAAACTATTCTTCGTCTTTTTCCTGATCTTCGTACGTTTTGAGCAGAATGGTCTGAACATCGGTTGGCACCTGTTGGTATTCGGCCATTTTCATAGTATAGGTTGCTTTTCCCGAAGTGAGTGAACTAAGCGCTGTTGAATAACGGTTCATTTCGGCCAGCGGAACGCGGGCTTTAATTTTCTGATAGTTTCCTTCGCTGTCCATGCCCATTACAACAGAACGTCGGCCCTGAAGGTCAGTCATTACATCGCCCATGCGATCGGAGGGAACCATGACTTCAACATCATAAATCGGCTCGAGGATCTTTGGACCTGCATTTTTGAAAGCTTCTTTGAACGCCTGTCGACCAGCGAGCTTGAATGAAAGTTCATTTGAATCAACCGGGTGCATCTTTCCGTCATATACATAAACAACGATGTCGCGGGCATAAGATCCTGTGAGCGGACCTTCTTCGATTTTTTCCATGATACCTTTCAGGATGGCAGGCATAAAGCGTGCATCGATGGCACCACCAACAATACAGTTGTTGAAAACGAGTTTTCCACCCCATGGTAAAATATGCTCATCCGATCCACGAACAGGAAATTCAGTTACCCAGCTCATGCCTTCACGCCATGGTTCGACCATCATGTGAACTTCGCCAAACTGTCCGGCGCCACCCGATTGTTTTTTGTGGCGGTACATTGCTTTGGCAGGTTTCGTAATGGTTTCGCGATAAGGAATTTTAGGAGCATACAGTTCCACCATAACCTTCTCAAGGGATTCCATATGCCATTTGGCAGCGTTCATGTGCATTTCGCCCTGACAGCTGACAATGATCTGCTTAAGCTCTTTCGAATATTCTACAAGAATGGTAGGATCAATTTTTTTCAATTCATTCAATACAGCACCAAGCTTTTCATCGTCCGAAGCATTCTGCGCTTTAATGGCGGTACGGTATTTTGGTTCCGGATATTGAATAGAAACGATTTCTTCGTCAGAATTTTTCGGATTGTTGAGCGTTTCGTTTGTTGAAGTGTTTTTCAGTTTCACAGTAGCTACTATGTCACCGGCTACAGCTTTTTCAAGTTTCTCACGGTTTTTACCGGCAACGGCAAAAATCTGGGTGATACGTTCTTTGGTGCTGTTGAGACCGTTGACAACATCCGATCCTTCGGAAATTTCACCGGCTGCGATTTTGAGGAAACTGATTTCGCCCAGGTGCTGTTCAATGCTTGTTTTGAAAACAAATGCACAGAAAGGATCAGATGATTTGTAATGATATTCTTTTCCGCTTTTCGATTTCATTGGAACACCCTGAAGCGGTGAAGGTCCAAACTGAGCAACGAATTCCATCAGGCGGCCAGTACCCATATTGTGTTTTGAGCTGGCGCAAAGCAATGGAAAAATATTACGCTGAATGATACTTGCGGCAAGACCATTGACGAGTTCTTCCTCGCTCAGGTCGCCGTTTTCGAAGAATTTTTCCATCAATGCTTCATCTGATTCAGCTGCAGCTTCAATCAAAGCAGTGCGCATTGCATCGGCTTTGGCTTTTTCGCTTTCTGGAATATCAAGTACTTCCGGTTTACCACCGTTAGCGGGATATTTATAGAGTTTCTTTGTGAGTACGTCAACAACAGCGTTGAATCCAACGCCCGTAGCAACAGGGTACTGAACAGCAATCACTTTGTTGCCAAACTGGCTCTGGAGCTCGCGGAGCACCTCGTCGAAGTTGGCTTTTTCGTGATCAAGCTGGTTCATGACGAACATCACCGGCTTGTTCATGCGGGTAAGATTGCGCCAGCTGATTTCGGTGGTAACTTCAATACCGTTCTGGGCATTGATGAGCATCACAGCGAGGTCGCTCACAGTGAGAGCTGCAAGTACTTCGCCTACGAAATCGTCGAAACCCGGAGTGTCGATTATATTAATTTTCTTGCCGCTGTATTCGGCATACAGAACGGTTGAGAAAACGGAATTCTGTCTTTCGAGCTCTATTTCACGGTAATCCGAAACAGTGTTCTTGTCTTCAACAGCGCCACGGCGGTTAATCACACCACCTTCAAGCAGAAAACACTCGGCCAGAGTCGTTTTTCCAGATTTGGCACCGCCAACCAGTGCGATGTTGCGGATATCTCCAGTCTGATACACTTTCATATGTTGTTCTGATTTAAATTTGTAACGATTTCAATTTAAAAGGAGCACAAAAATATGAATTTATTCGGATTGACAACATTGGAAAGCGTAAATATGAAGAAATTAGGAAGAAAAGGACTGTCTCGAATTTCGATTCTCTGATTTTTACTACACCAACTCCGATAATTTCAGCGTTGTATTTCTATTTCTGATTGTCATCATCCGGTATTCGGGCAACGCAATTATTTTCGGCAAGCGGCTCTGCGATTCCTTTTCAATCAATTTTGAAAAATACAAAACGCCATGGCCGGCTGCCGCGCAATCCACACCTTCCTTTAAAGATATTTTTGGAAGCAATGTTTCTGCGTTTATTTCGGGATCGAGAAAGGCAACATCGTATTTGAATAATGCGGGCTCAGCGCCAAACCAAAGTGGTGCGTTTGTGACCACGTTGCGGAGTTGTTCAGCGGAAAGCAACACAAGCGGAATGTCGGTACCCATATATTTTTTCAGGTTGATTGTAATTTCCTTTTTGATTTTTGCAACATCAGAAATTTCGCAAGAAAACATCACATTGCCGCTCTGGATATACGTTTCGACATCTGAAAAATCGCATTGTTCAAACAAGGATTTGAGATCTTTCATCGGAATCACATTCTTTCCGCCGACATTGATGCCGCGGAGGAGAGCAACATAGCGGGTTTTCATGCTTTGTGCAGTTATATTTTGCAATCAAAGATATTCTGTTTTCCGGATTTTTCTGAGTAAAGAGAATCTAAAAAGCACCGTATTTCTTACTGAGTTTGTGCAGATGTCTGCATCAGCTTTGCAACGACTTGGGAAAAATAAATAATAAATTAATTTGGGGGATTGCATTTTGCTGATTAAGCGACTATATTTGTGCTGTTAACTTAATCAATTATGAAAATATTTCCATGGTTGCTTTTTTTAATTCTGTTTTATCTGAGTTTTACTCCGATAATTGTAAACGCGCAAACTGCCCAACTGCAAAACGGTTTTTCATTACACGAACCAGTGCTGAAAAATATTTTTGATATAAATTATTCAGACAGTGTTCAAAGTCATTTTGCAATAAAAATAAATCCGTTGCAATGGTTATGGGATGACATTCGAATTGGATTTGAATATCCTCTATTTCGTAAAGTTTCTCTGGAATTAAAGATTGGCATAAAAAGCTCTTCATTAAATCTCTGTGAAGAGAAGTATAAATACTCTTTTTATAATGACAGTACTGGGTTAAATGAAGTGCTGAAATACAACAGCACTGGATTTAATATTGGATTAGCTACAAATATCTATTTTAATAACTCCCTGTATCTACAACTATTTCTTTTTTACAAAAGATATAAATATATTTTTGCAGATGAATATCAATGGTATAGTGGGCCATATAGTTATATCCCAGAATATAATAATGAACGAGCCGATTATAATAAATCAGTCATTGGTTTTGAGTTGTTATTTGGAAAAGTATTCTGCAAAAACAAATTTCTGATTGACATTTATTCGGGAATTGGAATTCGGTATAAATGGCGTGAACTGATGGGCAATAATTATGATTGGATATATGGAGTGCCTGATTTTCACAGATCAAAGAAAATGGTTCTGCCAACTGCTCACCTTGGAGTTAATATTGGTTGGACATTTAAAAAAACTAAAAAACAATAACTATGAAAATTAGGCTTGTTATTTTTTGTGTTTTTTCTATTGCCTTTGTTGAGATAAATGCTCAGCCAGCAATCCATTTTAATACGCAAAAGGAAAAATACTGGCTTTATAAAGAAGGATTAAAAAACTTCATGATTTTCTCACAGGACGAAAGTGAGTTTGGATGTGATATTCCTGCAAGGAATAGAGATGCCAATGACGTAGTACGTTGGAGTGATGAAGCTCGTATGATTGGGTATTATATTGCAACTCTTTCCATGGAATACGATCTACAGATAAAATCTGGGTTATCTTCAAATAGCCCAGAAGTGGAGCAAACAAAAAAAGAATTGTTTTTTGCGTTAGAGGCAATTAATAGACTTGATTGGGAAGCAGAACAATCCTGGGACTGTTCTGCATGCATTGGTGATGGATTTTGTGAAGATAATATTAATGGTTTTTTTATCCGGGATGATGTCCCTAGAGATTTTGAAACTAATCAAACCTACATCGATAAATTAAACGAATCCTGGGTGCCTATTCACGATGGACATAGAGTTAAATGTATTGCATCATCTTATATTGCTTATGTGAAGCACGGGTCTGAAATGAGTCAAGATCATTTGGCATTTTTATTTTTAGGGTTTGCATGCGTAAAGCATTTTTTACCAGAAAACGAAAACTACATGAATAAGATATTTTCAGATGGAAAGAGCTCAACTCGATCATTTGTTAAAGAAGTTCAAGAAATCACAGTGAGAATTATTGACTATCTCGTATTGCATGATTGGACTTATTGGAATATATGTGAAAGCAGATGTGTGCATGGTGTTAATAATGAAAAAGATGAAAATGTTTGTTTTGCAAATGAAAACGGCTCTCATACAGGTTCTCTTTGTGAAAGAGGAGGTGCAAATGCTTTTTATCACGCTGTTGGATTTGCCGCTTCCGCAAAATTTATAACAGAAGGAAGTATTTATGAACAACACGCGATTAATGTGTTAAATAGTGTATATTCATATTTACATAATAATTACTGGTGATTATTCCGGTGATTCAGCGCCACCATTCCGGTGCAATCGGCGCCACCTGAAAGGGGGCGGATTTGTGATGCAATATTAGTCAATTTTTTCTGATTTTTTCTTTCGAAGCGATTCACCTTTGAGCTCAAAGCGATGAGCATTGGCTGACAATCTGTCCATAATAGCATCGGCAATGGTGTCTTCAGCGATGTAGGTGTACCATTTTTCGACCGGGAGTTGCGAACAGATGAGTGTTGATTTCAAGCCGTACCGATCTTCGAGCATCTGAAGAAGAGCCAGACGAGTGACTTTGTCCATGGGGTGTAATCCGAAGTCATCGAGTATGAGCAAGTGCGTCTTCTCAATTTGGTTGAGCATTTTAATATAAGTGCCATCAAGTTTTGTTTGTGCAATGCGTTCCAAAAAGCGCGTCATGCCGAGGTAAAGTGTCTTGTAGCCCATCGAGCAGGCTTGCCTGCCGATGGCGCAAGCCAGATAACTTTTTCCGCAGCCTGTAGCGCCTGTAATCAGTATGTTTTCGTTTCGTTCAATAAAACTGCAATCAGCAATTGCCATGAGTTTTTCCTGATGAAGATTTCGGGCAGAGCTGCACTGTACCTGTTCCAAAACCGCATGGTAACGTAGTTTGCTTTGTTTGATGTACGTTTGAGTTTTCAGGTGTTGCCGGTGTTGCATTTCTGCTTCGGAGAGCCTGGCCACAAGTTGATGGAGTGTTGGTTGCTGTTGTACAGGCATTGTCAGGATGGCCTGATAAGCATCGGCCATGCCCTGTAGTTTAAGCTCCCGGAGCCGATCTAATGTGATTTGTGTGTTCATAATATTTGTGTGTTAGTGATAAGCCTTTGCACCTCTGATGTTTTCGTGATCCGGTATGGATGAAAAAAGCTGTATCTGTTCTTCGTTTTGCTTGTCGAGATTATTTGTCAGAATGTTGCTTACCAGCCCGTAGGTTATCCGTGGTGCTGTCAATGCACGTCTGCAGGCCATTTCGAAGCGGTCCGATCCATACTTGCCAGATAGCCTGAGCAGCCCAAGACAGGCGTTATATGTTTGTTCGGTAAAAATCTTTGATTGTAGCACCCGGGCCATAACCTGCGAAGAGCACTCTCCGATTTCCCTCGATCTTTTCAAAAAGTAATCGGCGTCCCAGCCCTTTGTTTGCGCGTATTTCCGGTGTTTCTCCGGCATATGTTCTTCCATTGTGCTGTATCCGTGATTGCGCGCATTGCGCTTGTGCACCGCTATCCGAGCCAGGTTGATATAAATTTCAACTTCATTCAGGTCATAAATAATCTTTACATTCTTTCCGATATATTGCCATGGAACGCTGTACTGATGCCAGTCTTCGCCCAAAATAACATGGTAGTTCTTCTGTACTTTTGCCTTTGCTACATGTTTGATAACAAAGGATTCGGCCGGCAATGCCCGAAGGAGCGGTTTTTCTTCTTCCTCAAAACGTTCCAGACGGCTGTATGAGTGCTTCTGCATTGGGGTGGCATGGTGCCTGTCCAGGCAATCAAGAATCGAATAATTCAACTCTTCAATGCTGTGAAAAACTTGATTGCGTATTGGCGCATATACACGCATGTACGCGATATGAACCATGTTTTCAACGCTGGGCTTGTCTTTGGGTTTTGCCACGCGGGTGGCCGTTAAATCGATGTTGTAGTGCACTGCCCATTGCTCGCAGACGTCTGAAAATAACGGTTCGTACCGATTGCTTTTCTTAACGTACTGTCGCATATTGTCGCTCAATGCCACTTGCGGCACTCCTCCAAAATAGCTCAGGCAGCGGCCCAACGCAGCAAACAAATATTCCTGCCCGGCCGACGGCAATGCTTCAACATAGCTGTAGCCGCTATACGGCAACACGCACACCAGTACCGGGCAGCTGATGATTTCCCCTGTCGATGGGTCAACATACGTAAGCGGCTTACCTGCAAAATCAATCTGAAGCCTCTCTCCTGGCCGATGTTCAAAATGCATCGTGGCTGCATTCTTTCGTCCAAAAGCCGACAGATGCTCGCAAAACTGTGAGTAGCTGTAGCCTTCCGGAACTTCTTCTTTGTACTCCTGCCACAGTCTTAGCCGCGTTACGCCTGTGCGCTTTAGCTCTTGCTGGATCTTGTCGATTCGTTTTATAAAGTCGTCATACCTTCCATCTGGCACTGCATCTTCTTTTCCGGAATATAGTAGCATTCCAAGCTCTTCATCGTTGAGCTTGAAAAGTTGCGAAATAATCTTTCCGGACTGTTCTATCCGCATCACATAGTCATCAATCGTATGCCGCCCTGATTGCAGTACTGATGCGATCTTTCGCTTCGAATAGCCCTTCTCCAATAATTGTAATATGCGTCGGATCTGTAACATTGTAATAGGTTTTCTTGCCATCGTTCCTTGTTTTTCACAAGGTAACGTTTGTTACAAATCCGCCTCCCGGGTGGCGCCGATTCTGCCGGAATGTCAGTCCTCTTCTCTGGAATTTCTGACTATAAAGTCATCAGTTTCCGTGATTAGGGGTGGCGCCGTTTGCTCCGGAATCAGTGGCGCTCATTGCTCCGGAATCGGTGGCGCCGAATGGTCCGGAATAGTCAATTACTGGGATATTGCTTTGGCAGGTGATCAGTCTTTCCCATACGTATTAGCAGCAATTGGTGGGATAGGACATATTAATGTTTATAACCATAATGCTGAATCAAAAGAAGATTTAATGCTTAGACTTGTGGATGTCGGTATAAGAGAGCATTATGAATATTTGCCACTGCTGTTTTCATTATTGCATCCAGAAGATGATTACACAAATCCAATATCTCAGGAATATTATGAATGTCTTCTTGATGCAGCGCCCTGTACACCGTATAACGGAGATGTTCTATCGGTTGAATGGAGTCGTGGTGATCGAATTGGCGGGGACAGAGTCGATGTTCCAAATGGAGATAATGCCGAAAGCAACACCTCAATTTCTCCCATTTACTATATGTTTTATTTTAACTTATCTAATGAGGTCTTTTATTATTCAGCTTATGATTTTTCGCCAATTGCAATTAATCAAATGGCTATAGAGAATATACATTTGGAATTTCAAACAGAATATGATAAAAAAAATTACATGGCATCAAATACAATTATTGCAAATGATTACAATGTTGGAAATACTTTAGGAAGAAATTCAGAAGACATCCTACCCATACCAGAAATAGGTCGTGTTCAATTTGTTGCTGGAGAAAAAATAACTTTAGGTGAAAATTTCAAGGTGATTGAAGGGGCTTCATTTCACGCATCTATTGATCATAGAATTAATGCACGGCAATGTTCGGAAACTTCATTTACAGATTGTCACCATATTCTTGATGATGCCAGGTATAATGAGAATTTGATATTATTCAGACTTAAAGATTCAGTTTTACAAGCTCAATTATATTCTGTGAAATTTAATGATGAAAATCAATTTGCACTTTCATCTGAAATTTTGCTTAATGCAATTCCCAATCCAAGCAATGGTAAATTCACCATTGAATCAAATTTGCGTGATGCCGAAATGCTGGTCATGACTATGACAGGAGAAGTTATTTATTCGGGTCACTATCAGGATGGGAAAATTGAAATTGATTTGACTGGTCTGAATATGGGCGTTTACATTCTCAACCTTAGAAATGAGTCGGCAACAAAATCAATTAAATTGGTGATTAATTAGCAAGTTTCAGCAATTTCATCTCACCATCAAAAACACCGTAGGTTTTGTGGTTGACCCATTCGCCAAGGTTTATGTAGTGTGCGTTTTCGATTTTCATGTCCAGTGGAAGATGGCGATGCCCAAATACATAAATGTTGGCGCGCTGCTCTGCGGGCGTGTTTTGAATATACTGCACCAGAAATTCCTTCTCGTCGCCGTTGTATTTTTCATCGGCAGCGCCATTGGCAATGCGGCTTTTGCGCGACAGCCAGCGGGCCAGCCCGAAGGAGAAATTCGGATGGAGCCGGGCAAACAACCATTGATTGAAGCGGCAAGCAAACATGCGCTTGACAAATTTATATTTTTTGTCACCAGGTCCGAGTCCATCGCCATGACCCACTTCGATTGTTTTTCCGTTCACCAGAAAACGCTGCGGCTCGCGGAATAATTTCAACCCGATTTCCTGTTCAAGGTAACCAAACATCCACATGTCGTGGTTGCCAGTGAATGCAAAAATCTGAATACCGGAATCGGCCATCTGAGCCAGTTTGCCGAGTAAACGTACATGCCCGCGCGGAACAACGTGACGATATTCGAACCAGAAATCGAACAAGTCGCCACACAGAAAAAGATGTTGGCAATCGTTTTCAATTTTATTCAACCACTGCACGAAAGCCAGCTCCACATCGCGGCTGGCAGGAATGCCGAGATGAAGATCCGAAGCAAAATACATTTTTTTGCCGGGACTTAGATCAAGTGCAGTTGCTTTCTGCGGTGCGGATTGTCGAGCCATGAATGCGGATTGAGACGGTCAAAGTTAATAATAAAACGGATTCGCTGCCAGTACTTATCGGTGTTGAGCAACAGTGCGTCTTTGCTGCTCTTGTCGTGTACAAGCGGGAAAGCGATTTCGAAAATTTTCTGTGGCGTGGTAATGAGCAAGCCGCCCTCGAACACTCCAAAAGGCTTATTGGCTTTCAGCGGATCGGGGGCAATGCCCGCTGCAACATAGATCCGAAGCGGTAAATCGAAAGGCATGGATACACTGCCCGAAACAGAAAGATTCCAGCTCCAGCTTTGTCCGACAGGAGAAATACTGTACAGACTGCCAGGTCCGGGCATTCCCTGCATTTTGTAAATGGCATCGTTTACATTGCGGCCGAGAAACCAGCCGTCGTAAAAGATATCGGTTTTCCAGCCAGGCATATTGGGACTGAAGCGTGCGTCGTAGTTTTGTGAAAACACTGAATCGTAGCAAAGGAATATACCTGCAAATGCACGAAATGTGAACCAACGCTTCGGTTCGTAGTTGTAGTCGTATTCATAATTTGCACTCATGCGTGCAAAATTGCTCCAAACATCGGCATTCACCGAAGTGCTGAATGGCTGCGTGGAATCGTATTTTTCGTAGGTCCAGCCGGCGCGTATGGCATTCAGTATTTTGTGATGTTGTGTCGGGCTGTAACCCGAGCCGTTGCTGACCCAGACAATTTCTTCGGCGCCGCTCTGATGATATTTCAATTCAAGCTGATGTTGTGCGGGCACGCTGTCGGAGCCGGTTTCCAGTATTGTGCGAATGCCGGTTTCGAATTTGTAATAGCTGAGTGGTTCGCCTTCGTAAGACGGAAGGTGAAAACTCTTGCCTTGCAGAAAAATTGAAACTGCGCTCAGCGGCTTGTTTTCGAAGTATCGGTTGACCGAAATATTTCCGGCGCCTACCAGCGATTTTGTATCAGTACTATACATCGGCACCAACTGATACCTGAATTTCTTTTTGTCATTCATTTGGTTTGTAATGTACACACCCGGCATCCAGTGGTCGTTTTCGTTCCATCCAACCAATGGGAAAATAAATGTTTCATGCAGAGTTGAATCGTCTTTCAGCGTGTATAATCGTGGATGAAAAGACAGGTTTTGTGCTGTCAACTCCTGGACTCCACCTAGAGTGACAGAGATGATCAACAGCAATGTCAGAGCCGTTTTAAATCGGTCTGAAAAGTTTGTATATATCATTTCCGACAAAGTCGATATTTGAATTTTTACTCACTATTTCACCTTCACGATTCAGCAAAAAGAAATAAGGTGTTTTTTCGATGTGATAGAGTTTTGCGATAGGGGAGTCGGTATATTTAAGGTCGCAGATATTGGTCCATTTCATTTTTTCTTTTTCGACCGTAGCAGTCCACATTTCGCGGTCATAGTCGAACGATACAGAAACAATGGCCAGCCCTTTCGGGCCGTAATTCTGCTGATATTGCCGGAGTGCAGGCAACTGTCGCATGCTTTCGGAAGACCATGAAGCCCAGAAATGAAGCAGAACCACGTGTCCTTTGAGATCGGAAAGTTTGAACTGATTTTCGTTTAAATCGGGCAGCGAAAAATCGGGAGCAACTTTACCGGAATCAAGTCTGTTTTTAATTTCCGCTTCCTCTTTGATGGCCAGACGGGTTTTATTGACTTTCATATTCAGGTGTCCGACATGCTCGAAATCAGGATATTTTGCAGCGAGTTTTTTTGCCAGATTTTCATACACTGAAAAATATTCGAACGGATCCAGCACTGGCTGGCGGCCGAAATACTGATAAAGAATGAAAAGACTTCCGAGTGATTCGGGGTTTTTTTTCACGAGGTCGAGCGTATAATCGCGTTGATTCTTATAAATGATTTTTGCGGTTGAATCAAGCGAGTCGCGCACCGCCATTTTGTTCTCAGCATATTTGTTGTTTTCCCAGATCAGCGCTAGTGTGTCTAATTGTTTAAACTGATTGCGTGAAAAATCAAGATATTGAGCAAGAAGTTCAGTCGCCGGAGATCCGCTCACAGTATAGGATTCGGCAAGTGCGTTGATGTCGCCGCTGAGTGTGATGGTCTGTCCGGGTTCAGCAATTACGGTTATGAAATTATCTTCTGCTGTAGAAATTTTAAGGAATAACGGTTTATCAGTCTCGCGTCGGAAGCGGAATGCGCCGTCTTCATCAAGAATGAGGGAGTCTGTTTTTTCAATTTCCTCGACATGGATAATGTCAATATAAATTACATTGGCGCGGCTGTGAATGAAGCGGCCATCAATTAGAATTTCTTTTTCAGAAGCAGTGTCTTTATTGCCACATGAAGAGATAAGAACAACCGAGGCGGCTGATGATGCAAGAATCAGAAAAGCGAAAAATAATTTTCTCATTAGCTGGATTATTCAAATTTGAAACTAAAAGGAAGTAAATCCACAATACTATCGAAAATAAAACCTTTGCCATTTTCGCCAACAAGAATTATTTTGAAAGGCTTGTTCTGACGCATTGTAGACTCACTCATGACCTGACGACAAGCACCGCATGGATTGGCAACGGTTTTTAGTTTCTTCCCTTTTGTGCGGGCGGTAATCACCAATGTTTCGATCTCGATGCCCGGATAGCTTGTTCCGGCCTGAAACAGAGCGACGCGTTCAGCGCAAAGGCCACTTGGATATGCGGAGTTTTCCTGATTGCTGCCAAGAACAACCTTTCCGCTGGCAAGTTGCAGCGCAGCTCCTACATAAAATTCAGAATAAGGGGCATAAGCTGTTTTGGTGGCTTCAATCGCTTTTTCTATGAGTTTCTGATCCTTTTTACTAAGCTCTTCGGGGCTTTCGAAAGAATGATAACAAATTTTAAGCTCTTTCTTTTTCATTTTCAGACGTGTTTTTTTGCGGTATTATGAAAAGAATAAAACTGTTGAACAATGCATAAAAAGTTACACCTACCTGTGTTTCGAGTGTGTCTTCATTAAGCAGAGACAACAAAAATATGAAAATAAATCCAAGATATAACTTATAATCAGGTATTTTGTGAAATAGAAACGGAGCTGCCAGAGAAAAAATAAAGACGATTAGTCCTGCAATTCCTAGCGCCACTGCGATAGAGAGATACTGATTGTGAGATCTGAGCCGGTATTCTTTTTTTATAATGGAATTGCTTCTGACATATTCGTGCTGAAAAGCATTTGTAATGTCGCCTGTTCCAAAACCAAAAACTGGTTTTTGCGAAATGAGCGACAATGCGGTTTTCCAGTATTCAAAGCGCTGTGTGAGCGAATGTCCGCTGGGGTCACCGGTCAGTTTGTAATAATTGAGTTCCCACAAAAAGCGGTACATTCTTTCGCGATAAGGATCGAATTCAGGCAGCAGGCAATTGGAATAGCCGTTTTCAATGTTCCGGATATCGGTATCGCTGAGTTGCATGACTCCTGCGCTGTCCTTTGGAAGCCCTTTTGAGGTAAGATATCGGGTCAGAATGTTTATTTTCCCTGCAGCCATTGAGTCCGACTCAATAATTTTTGACTGACTTCGGTTATTCCAGACTGGAATCATTTCCGGAACATTCAGATTTACATACATGTAATGCCCGTTCTCTGTCAGAAGATTTACTGTGTCCTGAATGTAATAGTTCCCATTGATTGTTTGCTTTGGGAGCTCGGAAAAATCCTTTATATAAGGCTCAGGAAAACATCTGTTTTTTACATCTAGGAAGCCGGCAATTCCGAGTATTGTTGTCAGCAATAGAGCAGCAAGCAGCACATACTTTATTCTCCTTTTCCTGAGAAAACTCCAGTAAAGAAACGGGATGAAAAACAGCAGGGAAATCATTACCACATATCCGGTGAATGATTCAAGAATGAACAGAAAATAGAGAAGAATTATGATTGCAGGCACAACGGCAAATTTGTACCACGCTGCCGGCAAATCACTAAAATGAATAAGGATGATTATTGAGAGGCAGATCAGGAGCGAAAAACGGATATGGCTTTGCCCAATTGCAATGCGCTCCGGAGCTGCCGGTGACACATAATAATTTATCAGACTCAGTATGGAAAGCAACAAAACATTGGCTGCGAAGAATAATAAGAGATTAATCGCTCTGTTTTTTTTCATTGGGCCAGCTGCAAAAAACAAAACCGGCAATGCAAGCATGGGGAGTTTGTTCTGAATGTCTTTCATTCCATATTTCATGTCGCTGGTCCACAGCAAACCAGCAAGATGTAAGAGATAAATTGAAATAATGGCAAGCACAACCGGTGAACGGAAAGCTGCAACCAATCTGCTTCTCGACGCCTTATCACTTAAGACAGCAAACAGAAGAAAAAACTGTGAGATGGAGAGAATAAATTTCGAAAACACCAGTCCGAACAGCATCAGTCCGATTACTGCCGGATATTTCCAATCATGAAATAATTCAGTTGTTTTCGAAGACATGATTTATTTTCCGGATAGAATTCTATTGTATTCAGTTTGGTTATTCAGAACCTCAACAGCTTTTTTCACTTCTTTATCAGTACGCAAATCATAAATGATTCGTCCTTTCTGATAATAGTAACGCGACACTATTTCATTGGCAACTACATTCATGATTTCGCTGCTGAACAGTTCCAGATCGCGCTGTTTATTATGTCCGACTTTCGATTTCAGACTGGTAATTTCAGTGCTTGAATTGTCGTAATACTTATCTTCCTTCATGGCTTCGATCAGCTCTTCAAGCTTTCGCTCGCTCGTTGTCTTATAATCAAATTCACGACCTTCAATATACGTTAGGAATTGCTGATATTCAGTTTTCGTGAATTCGAATTTATCCGGCGAAGGAATGGTGGCATGATCGCGAACATACTGGGTCACAAAATTGAAAATATGATTTTTCACCAGAAGACTAATAGTAATATCGCTCAGTGAATCTGGCTTCAGATCAATGTCGGGGAGAATTCCGCCGGCATCATAAACAACGCGTCCATTTTTGGTAGTGAATTTCTGTTTCGTTGAATCATTGAAATGAACAGCTCTTCCATTCACTTTTTTTGAGTAGTCGATGGCCTGAATGCAACGGCCGCTTGGAATATAATATTTGGCAGTAGTAACTTTAAAACTGGTATTGTAGCTGAGCGGAATAACGTTTTGAACCAGCCCTTTGCCATAAGATTTTTGTCCAATGATAACACCTCGGTCAACATCCTGGATGAACCCGGCAACAATTTCACTGGCCGAAGCGCTGTAACCATCAATCAGAACCGCCAGACGAATGTTTTTATCGGTGGCGCTGTTGAGTGTTTTGTATGATTTGTTGCTGTCGCTGAGTTTTCCTTTGGTCTGAACAACGAGATTTCCGCGATCAACAAAAATATTGGCAATATTCACGGCTTCGTTCAGCAATCCGCCGCCGTTTCCGCGCAGGTCAATAATAATTCCTTCCATTCCGGAGTTACCGGCTTTAAGATTTTCGAACGCCTGTTTTACCTGATTGCCCGCGTTCATGGTGAATCCGCTGAGTTTGATATAACCGACTTTTGGATCAACCATACCTGAATAGGGAATGTCGCTGATGGTAATTTCTTTGCGCTGAATTGAAAGGCTGATCGGTTCCTCTTCAAAAGGTCTTTTAATAAGAAGTTCTGCATTGCTTCCCGGCTGGCCCTTCAAAAGGTCACTGACTTCGCTCACCGTTTTACCCGAAACCGATTTGCCATTGATTTCAAGAATCTGATCTCCGGCTCTGAGTCCGTTCAGCTGGGCCGGAAATCCTTCGTAGGGTTCGGTGATAATAATCCGGTCATCCTGTTGTTGAATCAGGGAGCCGATTCCGCCATATTGACCGGTGGTCATGAATCTCACATCTTCAATATCCGATTCCGGAAAGAATACTGTGTACGGATCGAGCGATTTCAGCATTTCGTCGATGGCAATTTTCATCAGTTCACCGGGCTGCAGTTCATCGACATAATTTTGATTCAGTTCCCTGTACAGCGTTGTAAAAATGTCCAGATTTTTAGAAATCTCGAAATCGCTGTTGGTGGAAGATGTTGAAAAAAGGCCAACTGTGATGAGAATTACAATGAGAATCTTATTCAGAGATTTTTTCATGCCTGCAGGATTTGTGATGTTTTTCAGGAACAGGGTCATATCCGCTGCCGCCCCATGGATTGCAACTGGAAATTCTTTTTATCGTGAGCCAACCGCCGCGGAAAAACCCGTGTTTTTTGAGCGCTTCGATTCCATATGCCGAACACGAAGGTGTGTAGCGACACGAGGAAGGAAGCCATGGCGAAATGGCTACCTGGTAGAAGCGAATAAACAACACGAAAAAATTAGCGAGCGGTCGTCTCATGGTGCTTTATTAAACGTTGGATAAGTGATTTTATTTTTGATTCGATAACAGAATACGGCAGAATTTCACCGCTTTGATAATAAAGACCAACCTGAAGTAAAACCGACTCGTTCAGACATTTGTCGCGCAATGCCCCGACATTGAGTCTCCAGGCCTCACGCATGCGGCGCCGGACGCGGTTTCGATCGACTGCTCTTTTTAACCGTTTTTTGGGAACTGCTAATAAAACCTGAATGCCACCGCAATCAGCTTTTGCAGAAATGAAACGACAGAGCAGAGGTGGTTCATTGAAAACAGAACCGTTGTGAAACAGCAGAGAAGGTTGTGTGGTTCCTTTTATCCGTTCTTTTCGCGGTAAGGAAAATGATTTCACAATCGTTATTTTTTCTTCTTTGAGGCTTTGATGAATTCATCAATAGCCATGGTCATGCTCGGCGCATTGGGCGTCGGAGCCGGTATATCAACCCTTAATTTTGCAGCTTCGGCGGCCTGCAAGGTTGTTTTTCCATAAGTAGCGATCAATTGTTCGCCCTGAGTGTATTTTGGAAAATTATGTTTCAGCGAGACAATCCCGCTGGGACTAAAGAAGCAAAGAAGATCAAATGCGGTGATATCAATATCTTTAAGGTCAGCACTTTCGTTTTTATAGATGACGGCTTTCTGAAAGTTTACGTTATTGGCCGTCAGCATTGAATACAATTCTTCGTTGGGGGAGTCATTGCAGGGAAGCACCAGTTTCTCGTCCTTGTGTTTTTTCAGCAGCGGCAACAGGCTCTGATAGGTTGAATCGCCGTAAAAAATCTTGCGCTTGCGGAATTGAATATATTTCTGCAAATAAAAAGCAATCTGGTCGGAAGTACAGAAATACTTCATGTTTTCCGAAATCTCGATCCGAAGATCTTTGGCAAGTGCGAAGTAATTTTCAATGGCGTTGCGGCTTGTAAAAATTATTCCGGTAAATTCGGCCAGATTAATTCTTGACTGGCGGAATTCGGCTGAACTAAGCCCTACAACAGCAAAGAATTTTCGGAATTCAAACTTAACGTTGTGCTTTGTAATAAGTTCCTGATAGGGCGTTTTTTCAATTTCAGCCGGCTTGGGTTGCGATACCAGAATGTTCTTTATTTTCACCACAGTTGAGATATTTGAGATTGAAATTATTGTGAAATGCGCTCTGCAATTAGTTTTAAGGCAAATGCAACGGGAACGATTTCGACGGTGCAAAAATACAAAATAAAATAAAACAAGCCGTAGGTTGTTTCTAAAATTCCTGTATAGAGAGAAAGTAGTATCCTGTAAGCCTGTAGCAGCGCTACGAAACCAAGGGTGATATACCAGAAGATTTGAGCAACAGGGCTGAACGCAACAGCGAACAACATTAAAGGCAGTACTGTTGCCAGCATGGCCATTATGAAATAATCCCGATAAAGATACTGTTCAGTGATTTCGGATGTCATGTAAACCACTTTTGCCAGATATATAATCAGGTATCTCAAAATATAATATCCACTGAAACCTGCCAACAGTAGCAACAAGGTCTCAAAACCATTTTCAGCCGGAATAATCTCTTTGTGAAAAAGCCAGAGCCAGGTTCCGACAGCCAGGCATAAAGCCGTGTTAAGGACGATGATGTAGGTTGACAGGTGGTTGCCGATGCTGAAATTCCGCATAAAGATCGAAGCAAATCGATTGTTGAAGGCCGCTCGGAAAGCGCCCTGAATTCTCTGGAAATCCACTCTCACCAGCCAAAGCGAAATGAGCAGAGGAACGACAAGGGCTGTAATAAACAAAAAATCGTCGGGGTTGTTTTTTTTTGTTTCCGGAGCAGGATTTCCTATGTCGGTGTTTGTGAAAAACCGACCGCTCGAAGAATAATCACTGGCAGTCGTTTGTCGGATTATAGTTGAATCCGGATTTTCTGAAAACAATACAGGAGCTTCATCCATGGTGCGGCCATGCAAATAAAGCGCTGAAGTGGTGTCTTCAACTCTGAACGGCATGAATGTCTGCGGCGAAATCTCCACGGGTTGATGTTTTCGAGGTGCAAAGGTACAAATTTAATGGCTCAACGCTTGCCGCGGACCGCGCAGAACATCGTGAGTGGAAAGTTATCAAGTGAAAAAGTTGAAAGGCGACGTAAGAAACACTACGCAGAGAGTATAGCGCATGACTTTGACATTTTTATCTTTTCACTTTTATCTTTTGTCTTTTATCTTTTGTCTTTTTGTATTCGCTCTCGCTCTGATTTCTACAACCTCTCTGCGTTGCTGACTGTGTCACGTTTTACGTGAAAGCGACCTGTCACGATTGCTATCGTGAGCGTTGGAGAATTTGTCTTTAAGCATCTGGTGCGATTTATAAGTGGTTTTACTGAAATTGATATTTTTACGGCAACCAAACATCATATTATTAAAACAAAAAACAAATAAGAAGTGACAAAAAATAAAATATTTCATATCATTGTACATTCAATTGTGAAGTTGCCATGAAAACAAAATCAATTAATAATATTTTCGCTCTCGCACTCATTCTGTTCACTGTTTTGGGTTGTGGCAAATTTGAGGATGGGCCAAAAATAAGTTTCAGGTCTGTGATGAATAGAATATATGGGACATACAGGGTTGAATATGTCTCAAAAAACGGAGAGGATCTGACAAATTACTGGAAGTCGTATTACGATCTTAGTTTCAAAATTTATTCTCCGTATTATGAACGACCTGATGATTCTCCATCCTTGGAGGTATCTGGTTTTATCGAATGCAATGATTCGTTAATAAGCTATGCAGCAGGATATCAGACATTTATTCAAATCGATAAAAATGTATATATCCCGATGTATAATTACATGATTGATACGGCATTGTATCCAGACCGGCATTTTTACCCTTTGTTGATTACAACAGAGGAAGGTGGCGTAATGTTCAGAGTGACCCGGTTAACCGATGACGAAATGTGGCTTTTTCTTGATGATGATAACGACGTGTATGAAATAAAAATGAGAGAATAGGTATGATACGGTCTGGACTTGCACTAAAGATTTTTTGCAAAAACAGCCAATCTTTGGGTGGAAGCTCCGGCACTCTGCTCAACAAAATAGAAGAACTCCCCCTTTGTGTGATTGATCTGAAAAAGGAAAACGAGAAATTGAGAAAAATGATTGAAAGTGTTTCAAATTAACCGTTAACCAAACCCCAATGAAAACAAAATCAATCAGGAATATATTCGCTCTCGCTCTCATTCTCTTCACTGTCTTTGGTTGTAGCAAATATGAGGATGGGCCTTTGATTAGCTTTCGTTCAGCTGGTAGAAAAATACATAATACTATCTGGAGCATAGAATCTGTGATGAAAAATGACAATGATATTACTGTTGATGTTCATTCGCATTTTAATCGAATAAGTTTTTCAGGCAATCAGGATGAATACAGTAATATTGAAGGACTTGATTTGTTTAATGGATCAACTACCGTAGGCTTTGGCTTGTGGTATTTCTCAGACAACGAATATAATGATAATGATTTTTCAAAACTGACTATGCATCTCATAAGTTTTCCCGGAGACACAGCAGCATGCTATCCTTTTCCGTTGAATAAATTTTTGATTTTTAAAATCAATAGATTGACGATGGAAGATTTGTGGATTGAGCATACCGATAGTGTTCAAAACGAATATGTGATTAAATTTGAGAATAATCAGCAATGAAAAATTTGATTTGGCGCAATCATCGCCAAAAAACACATAAAGCTCCTTCTAATCCGCCGCGGCGCATTCCATGTTCCTCTTGATCCGTCAGGATGCACGGATTTTTCTGTGTTCTCTCAACCTTAACCTTGACCTTGACCTCAACCTTGACCTTGACCTCAACCTTGACCTTGACCTCAACCTTAACCTTCCGGCTTGCCTTTTTCCAAAGCAGAATTTATTTTTTCGGAATGTCTGATTTTTTCAAAATTTACAATACATTAGCGGTGATTTTCAAACCAATTAAATTACATCTCAAAAATGAAAATACTCGTATTGAATTGCGGCAGCTCCTCCATTAAGTATCAGCTGTTCGACATGGACAAAAATGAACAGGCCCTGGCCAAAGGATTGCTCGAACGTATTGGAATTCCGAACAGTCTGCTCAAACATTCATCAACCGGGAAAGACCCTATTAAAGAGACCAGAGATATTCCGGATCATACGGTCGGAATTCAGTGGATTATTGACACTTTGCTTGATCCCGTGAAAGGTTGTCTGAAAGATAAAACCGAAATCAATGCTGCCGGGCACCGCGTGGCGCATGGTGGTGAATTCTTCTCAGAAAGTGCGTTTATTGATTCGAAAACCAAAGACGCTATTGAAAAGCTTATAGAACTGGCTCCATTACACAACCCTGCAAACCTCAAAGGTATTCTGGCCATTGAAGCATTGTTGCCAGGACTGCCTCAGGTGGCTGTTTTCGACACTTCTTTTCATCAATCAATGCCGGAGCATGCATTTCTTTACGGACTTCCATACGAAATGTATAAGGATAAAAAAATCCGCCGCTACGGATTCCATGGCACCAGCCATAAATTTGTTGCCGAAAAAGCAGCAACAATATTGGGACTGGACTGGACAAAATTGAAAATCATTACCTGCCATCTGGGCAACGGATCTTCAATTGCCGCTATTCTCAATGGTAAGTCGATTGATTCTTCGATGGGCTATACTCCTGTTGAAGGTTTGCTGATGGGAACCCGGGTTGGTGATCTTGACCTTGGCGCATTGCTTGCCATTATGGATCGCGAAAACATGTCGAATGCTGAAGCCAATACGCTCATCAATAAGAAAAGCGGATTGCTTGGTATTTCAGGTGTCTCTTCTGATATGCGCGACATTGAAATAGCTGCAGCCGAAGGAAATCATCAGGCCAACATGGCGCTGGAAGTTTTTGCCTATCGTGTGAAAAAATATATTGGTTCTTATATGGCAGCGCTGAATGGTCTCGATCTGCTTATTTTCACCGGTGGTATTGGTGAAAATGATGGCGAGAGCCGCCGCCGTATATGTAGCAATATGGAAGGCCTCGGTGTTGAATTTGATATTGAGAAAAACAAAGGTTTGCGTGGCACAGACGCAGTAATTTCAACATCATCATCCAAAGTGAAAGTGATGACCATCACCACTGACGAAGAGCTGGTGATTGCCCGCGACACATTTCGTATTGTTACGAAGTAATTTTTCTGAATTCTGATAAAAACCTCTGTAGTGAAAGCTGCGGAGGTTTTTTTTAATAAAAAAATGCCTCTGGATTTTTCCTGACTTCGCCACTGGGACACCCATTTTTTTTCTGAAGTTTTTGAGGAAATTCATCCAATAAAAACAAAGGAAGAGTGTAAATACTTATTATGAATTTTTCCTGACCTGCAGCGCAGGTCAAACAATAATAGCCCGGCCATTCTGGCCGGGTAAAAGATAGAACAAAAACCGACCTCGGAGAGGTCGAATAAAACGAAAATATTGAAACAATGTGTTTTAAAAACAGGTGGATTGGACCCTGTCAGGGTCCTGTTTTTGTGCTTTTTTACATCCGGCTAAAGCCGGATGCTATTATTGTTTGACATCCTCCGGACGTCAGTATTGTTTTAGGAATAAACAATGTCTTTTTTGCCGGGACACCCATTTGAGCATCCTGAAAATTGTATAAATGTATATATCAATTTCTTACAAAATTGGAAATTTCAAAGTGTCGAAGTCAGGTGATAAAAACCTCTGTAGCTTTTGCTGCAGAGACTTTTTTTAATAAAAAAATGCCTCTGGATTTTTCCAAAGGCATTTTTCGGAATTAAAAATCTTTATCCCCTCAAAGCTTCAGCGCCGCTCACAATCTCGATAATCTCGTTGGTGATGGCAGCCTGACGCGCCTTATTGTAGCTCAGGCGGAGGTCTTTCAGAATTTCGGTTGCGTTGTCAGTGGCTTTATGCATCGATGTCATACGGGCGCCGTGTTCCGAAGCAATGCTGTCGAGCAAAGCTTTGTAAAGCTGTAGCTTCAACGTTTTCGGAACGATGAGTGCAAACATTTTTTCGCGCTCCGGCTCAAGAATGTAATCTACACCACCCATTTGTTTGTTTGAATCAAGTTTAAATGGCAGCAACAATTCGTTTGTCGGCGCCTGCTGGGCAGCATTTCTGAATTGGTTGTAAACAAGAACGATGGCATCGTATTTACCGGCAATATATTCTTTTACAATGCTGTCGCAGAATTCAGCCACTTCTTCAAACGAAGGTTTATCAATCAGATAATTGAAATCTTTCGAAAAGCTGCACCCTTTCTTTTTCAGAAGATCGGGGGCTTTGCGGCCGAAAGAAATGAAATCGATTTTACCAGCTTTGAAACTTTTGCTGTAAGTTCCTTCGATAAGCATGTTTACCTGCTTGGCTATGTTTGCATTGAAAACACCACAAAGCCCTCTGTTGGCTGAAAACACGACCATCAGAATTTTATCGGGATTACGTTGAGCAAAAACGCCATCATTTGGAAGGTCATCAACGCCCGCGGCCACGCGGCCCATTATCTCGCGCAGCTTCGAAGCATAGGGCCGCAAGCGCAGAATGTTATCCTGTGCCCTGCGCAGCTTCGAGGCCGACACCAGCTTCATGGCCGATGTGATCTGCTTGGTGGTTGTTACCGACTGAATGCGGTTTCTGACTTCTTTCAGATTTGCCATGTCAGATCTTTTTTAGTGGTAGCGGCCTGCAATATCAAGCGCTATTTTATCAAGTTTGGCAATCATTTCGTCTGTCAGTACACCTTTGCGAAGTTCGCTCAAAATGTCAGCGTGATGGTCTTCGAGATGATGCAGATATTCAGTTTCGAAATTTTTAACCTGTTTTATGGGGACTGCTTTCAACAATCCACGAGTTCCTGCAAAGATGATGGCCACTTGCTTTTCGACCGACATGGGCGAATATTGCGGCTGTTTTAAAATTTCCACGTTGCGGGTTCCTTTGTCGAGAACGGCCTTGGTAGATGCGTCGAGATCGGAGCCGAATTTTGAAAATGCTTCAAGTTCGCGGAACTGGGCCTGATCAATCTTGAGGGTTCCCGCAATTTTCTTCATTGCCTTGATCTGAGCGTTACCGCCTACGCGGCTAACCGAGATACCCACGTTGATAGCGGGGCGGATACCGGAGTTGAAGAGGTTAGTCTCGAGAAAAATCTGACCATCGGTAATGGAAATAACGTTGGTCGGAATGTATGCAGAAACGTCACCTGCCTGTGTTTCGATGATTGGAAGTGCAGTCAGAGAGCCGCCACCTTTTACAAGATGTCTGATGCTTTCCGGCAGGTCATTCATTTGTTTGGCCACTTCGTCGCTTTTAATCACTTTTGCAGCGCGCTCAAGTAAGCGAGAGTGGAGGTAGAAAACATCGCCCGGATATGCTTCGCGTCCCGGCGGACGACGCAGCAACAGTGAAACTTCACGGTATGCTACGGCCTGTTTTGATAAGTCATCGTAAATAGCCAAAGCAGGACGACCAGTATCGCGGAAATATTCGCCGATAGATGCGCCTGCGTATGGTGCGTAGAATTGCAGTGCGGCAGGCATCGAAGCGGTTGCTGAAATAATAACTGTGTAAGGCATGGCGCCTTTTTCTTCGAGCGTTTTAGCAATCTGTGCAACCGTCGAACCTTTCTGTCCAATGGCCACATAAATGCAATAAACCGGATTTCCTTTTTCGTAATTCTCGCGCTGGTTGATGATGGTGTCAATCGCAATTGCAGTTTTTCCGGTCTGACGGTCACCAATAATGAGTTCGCGCTGACCCCGGCCGATGGGGATCATAGCATCGATGGCTTTGATACCGGTTTGCAGCGGTTCAGTTACCGGTTGACGGAAAATAACGCCCGGAGCTTTTCGCTCGAGCGGCATTTCGAACAATTCACCCTGAATCGGGCCTTTGCCGTCGATGGGTTCACCGATGGTGTTGATAACACGACCAAGTAATCCTTCGCCGACCATAATTGAAGCAATCGTTCCGGTGCGTTTTACCACATCTCCTTCGTTCAGATTTTGGGTGCCTCCGAGAAGCACAATCCCGACATTGTCGGTTTCGAGGTTTAGCACGATACCCTTGAGTCCTGTTTTTTCGAATTCGACCATTTCGCCGGCGCGGGCGTTGCTAAGTCCATACACGCGCGCAATTCCGTCGCCTATTTCAAGTACGGTTCCTGTTTCTTCGAGGTTGCTTCCGAGATTCATTCCCGAAATCTGCTGACGAAGAATGGCGGTTACTTCCGATGGTTTTATTTCTGCCATATATACCCTTTTTTAAAATCCTTTTTCGTAAATGTTAGTTTGAAAATCGCGTTTGATTTTCAATATTTTATTTCTGAGAGATGCATCATACATGTTGTCGCCAAAGCGAACCTTAAAGCCACCCAGCAAATTTGGATTGACTTTTCTGGTTGTGTCAGGTTTCAAGCCAGTGAGCTCAGAAATTCTGTCTTCAATTTGCTTTATAATTTCTTCGTTCAGGTTTACTGCTGATGTAAGCTCAACTTCAATTATTCCATCTTTTTCTCTGCAAAGTGCAATGAATTCATTTGCTGTTTCAAGCAAATAGTTTTCGCGACCCTGTTGAATAACAAGCTTCAGAAAGCGTATGCTGAGATCGTGAAAATCCTTTTCGAACAGTGCGGACACTACTTTCTTTTTCAGTAATGGTTTTACAATCGGGCTACGCAGAAGTTGTCTGAATTCGGGAACTTGCTCGCAGGTGCTTTTCAGCAAACGAATATTTTGCTCAACTGCAGGCAGAATATTCATTTCATCGGCCAGTTCAAAAAGCGCCCGTGCGTATCGTTTGGGGATCTGAGTGTTGTTCATTACCGCGCTTAGTTAAATGAAATTTCGCTGGCCATTTTCTGAGCCAGTTCCTGCTGTTTTGCATCGCTGCTGAGATTTATCTGAATGATTTTTTCAGCAATTTCAAGCGAGAGAACAGCCACCTGATTTTTCAACTCAGTTATTGCAGCCATTTTTTCAAAATGAATGTTTTCCTGTGCAGTGGCAATAATGCGCTCAGTTTCTTCCCGTGCCTTAACGCCAGCTTCTTCCACAATTTTGTCACGCATTTTGCGCGCTTCGGCGAGAATAATGTCGCGCTCTTTCTGTGCTTCTTTCAGTAACTGTTCGTTGTTAACCTGCAGCTGCGACATTTCCTTGCGAGCCGTTTCGGCGGCCTGAAGCGCAGAATCGATGGCTTCGTTTCTTTTTTTGATGGCAGCTACGATTGGCTTCCATGCGAATTTAGAAAGGAGCAGAACCAACAGCAGAAAAACCACTGTAGTCCATAATATCAATCCAAGTCCGGGAGTAGTCAACATATATTTTTAATCTTTAAGTTCACAATAAAAAGCCCCGATGCCAACCGCAGGGGGCTTTTGTTTTTTGAAAATTACTTGGCGATGAGAGCAACAACAACTGCGAAGAGGGCAACGCCTTCAACGAGAGCTGCAGCAATAATCATGGCCGTCTGGATTTTTCCGGTTGCTTCGGGCTGACGGGCAATGGCGTCCATGGCTGAACCACCGATGCGACCAATTCCGAGTCCTGCGCCGATAACGGCTAATCCTGCTCCGATTCCTGCTAAAACCATTTGATTTTATTTTTTAGTTAAACATTAGTTTCAATGATGTTCTGCTTCCTGAACGGCCAGACCGATAAACAGCGAAGTCAAAAGTGTGAAAATATAGGCCTGAAGCGCGGCCACCAGCAATTCGAGTACATCCATAAAGAGGACGAATACAACTGATACGGGCGCTATACCAAGATTCTGAAATATGAAAATGAGTGAAATAAGACTGAGCACAATGATATGGCCGGCTGTAATGTTGGCAAAGAGACGAACCATGAGTGCAAATGGTTTTGAAATGATGCCGATGAGCTCTACAGGAATCATGATGGGCAGAAGCCATACCGGCACCCCTGGTGCGGCAAAAACATGTTTCCAATATCCTTTGCCAGCGCTGAAGTTTACAACTATAAGTGTGAAAAAGGCCAATGTCATTGTCACTGCAAGGTTGCCGGTCAGATTGACCCCGAACGGAAAAAACGGAATCAATCCCATCAGGTTATTGAGGAGAATAAAGAAAAACAACGTAAGCAGATAAGGTGCAAACCGGGCGTAACGTTTTTCGCCGATGTTTGGTTTGACAATATCATCAACAACAAACAGAATGATGGGTTCCAGAAATCCTTGCAGCCCTTTGGGAGCCGAATTTTCGGTTTTTTTGTATCGACGCGCAACCGGAATAAAAATGAGCAACAGCAACATGGCGCTGAATATGAGCGATGCCGCATTTTTAGTAATTGAAAAGTCGAGCGGAACGCTTACTACTTCGCCTTTTTCATTAACACGGACTACTTTGCCTTCATAGTTACCCTCAAATGTTTCTTTTGTACCAATCTGGTATTCAAAATGTTCGGCATGATGGAATTTTGAACTCATAAACACAACAAGACTCCCTTCGTCCCAAAGAATGACTGGAAGCGGCACTACAACATGCTTCTCGTTTTCCTGGCCTTCGTAGAGTGTCATAATGTGCCACTCATGCGAATCAAGAATGTGATCGAAGATCACCTCAGTGATGTCGATCCCTTCGCTTTTTTCTGTTTCGGTAGTTTCAGAGCCATGTCCAGCACTTGCATAGGAAGGCAGGCTGCACAAAGTGGCAAAAACCAGAGTGAAAATGAGTATAAACTTTTGCATCACGGTTATTAAAATCGTGTGCAAATTAAACAATTTTTATTTGTTGTAAAACATTTCAGACACTAATTTGAACCTTTTTTCAGGCTTCGAAACAATTAATATGCATGTTATGTGGACAAACAGTACTGATGTTTGAATAAAGCCATGAAAAGAAACAATTAAAATTTATTTTTCTTTTCGCATTCTCAGCAACAGGGGCAATGAAATCAGGAATAGAAAAACGGCCGAAAGAGCAAATTCCACCAGATACCTGAGTTGGAAGTCTATTACTTCGGTCATGCTGACATCGGCACACAGCAAATATGGCGTTCCCGATTTTGTTTTATGTGGCAAATAAATGCTGCGGAAATTACCCCATTGGTCCTGTGAAACATCAAAAACTTCCTGCTGGTCGCTCCCGAAAGCCTTCATCATTTCGTCGGTTGCTTCACTGTAATAGTCAAGATAATCAGTGACAATGTCTTTTGTGATGTCCGATTCAATGTATGAAGAGAGCACAAACAGGGCGGAATCACCTGATTTAATCATCACGTAAGTGTAAATCACATCATGAGTTTCAGCTATTTTGTTTGCAAGGACTCGGATACTGTCATGTTCTACAAAATCAACAGGTGTTTTTTTCCGGGCTTTTTCAATCATGGGGTCGGAGACTATCATCTCCAATGATCCGGCTGCGGACCGAAGCCTGGTATCAATGTTATCAGAAGCAATGTTGCGTTGATTGTGCAGCTTAATGAATACAAATACTGCCATGCCGATGATGAAAATCAGCAGAGGTATAACAGCAAGCTTTTTTCTACGACGTATTGATTGCATAAGCACACAAATATAGGGATGAATATCTAAAATCAAAATATATTAACATCTTTGTAGCTAACTATTATCGCTTATTTCGTACTTTATACATATATATATGCATTTACATGCAAGCAATTAATTATTTTTTGATGTAAATGCCGGCCTGAAATTGCATTGAATATTTTCAGACAGACACAAAGGCAAATAAAAACAGCAGGATCACTTTTTGAATTTGTGATAATCCCAGGCATCAAATTGCTGCTGTTTTAGCACCTCATTTATTGTAATTGCCAACCGGAGAAATACATCCATTTTGTTTTTTTTCAGGAGTTCGCGCGCGGGCGTAACTCCACGACAGGCGTCTGCAAAAATTATATAGAATGTCATGTTGTTTTTTTTCAACCAGGCAATCGCTACATCTTCGGAGTCTATGGCATCGCTGAGAATTCCGAGCTCAGGCGAACCATTGTCGAAAAGCCATTTCATTGCTTTTTTATCTGCACGAATGGCGCTGGCAAATGCAGCCAGTTCGGGAAAATTGTTTTCGAGCAGAAATTTCAGAAATTCAGAATTGCCACTGATGGCTTGTTCCATGGCCAGCAGCACTTTAACGTCATATTCCCAAAGCATTTTTGCCATAACACTATTCTTTGCCCCATTCCACTTCGGGGGTTGATATACCTGTAATGCTGATTAAACGTGAAACCAGTGCCGAAATTGCTTCGCGGAGGTCTTTCGGATGGTGATAGAAAAACGGCGAAGCCGGAAAAACAATGGCTCCGGCACGGGTCACTCTTTCCATATTTTCGATATGAATGAGACTCAGCGGAGCTTCGCGCGTCAGTAGTATCAAAGGTCTACGTTCTTTCATCATTACATCGGCTGCGCGGTGAATGAGTGTCCCTGCGGTTCCTGCTGCTACCGAAGCCAGCGTTCCCATGGAGCACGGAGCAATGAACATGGCCTGATATCCGGCTGAACCGGAGGCCGGCGCTGCAAACATGTCGTCGTTTTCAAAAACAGTTATTTTGTTGCTTACCGGAATGTCCATCACTTTTTCATAGTCCCAGACCTTGCTGCCACTTTCGCTGAAAACAATAGCAATATCATGAATAGAATGCAGGTTGTTAAGCTGCCGGATCAGTTCAAGCCCGTACAAAGCGCCACTGGCGCCGGTTACAGCAACAATTACTTTCGATATTTTATCAGAACCAGTGCTCATAAGTCAAGCCAAGTACCATGTTGTATTGTCCACGAATGAAATAATTGTAGGTCGAAATGCCGGGCGCTTTACGAATGGGAAGTATGGAATTGGAATAGCGCAGATTGAATGATTGATTGTCATTGAGAAAATAGCGGAAACCGATATGAGCTGCCAATTCGTATTTTTCAAAATCAGGCCGGGCAGGAATTGCGCCGTTTATATCAAATTCTCTGTTTTCCGTGTCAAGCAGAATTCCGAACGACAATCCGGCTTCGAATCCGAAACTTTTTTTGAGCTGACGCCGATACAATACAGGAACTTCAATGTAATTGAGGCGCATGATATATTTTGTCAGATTATTGTCTTTGGTTGGATTGCGGCGGCTGCCTTTCTGCACAAAGAGCATTTCCATGGCCAGATCTGAGAATTCGTTCAGTGGAATCGCCACCATAAAACCGCCGGTGAGTCCGGCTTTATCGAATCCCGACAAGTTATCGCCATCCACCTGAGATCCGATCAAACCAGCACGAAATCCTCCTTCGAAGCTTTGTGCAGCGGCTTGAAAGGTCAATGCAAGGAAGAAAACAAACAGAATTTTTTTCATAGAATTCTTACAGAATACGAAGATAGAAAAAAATAATCAGGGCACAAAAGCATTTTCAATGTGATCGATCCATACATCTTTGTCGGGTGACACAATGATTGAAACAATGTCAAAACGCAGATCGCGGTCAATCGCGAAAGCTTCGAGGTAGGTGAGTGCCGCGCGTTCAATGGCTTGCTGCTTGCGATCATCAACCGATTCCCACGGCATGCCAAAAGCAGTGCCCGTGCGCGTTTTGACTTCTACGACAACAAGAATTTCATCATGAAGTGCAACAATATCCAGCTCATCTTTGCCGCAACGCCAGTTCCGGTGCAGGATTTCGTAGCCTTTGTTTACTAAAAACAAGGCGGCTTCGTCTTCTCCGAATTTGCCGGTTTCAGATTTGCTGTTGCTTTTACTCATGTAAGCAACGAATTATTTTTTGATGAATGAGCCAGTGTAATTCCAGTCGGGAGTAGAAATGCTGATGCGATATGCGCCCGGAGTCAGCGTTTGAACATCTACAAATTCATTTCCGGATGTTTCATATGAAATGACCAGAGCTCCGCGGCTGTCATAAATATTGCAACTGATTTTCTGATTCGCTGCGCCACCAATGAAAAGCTGATTTTCTGCCGGATTTGGATACAGGCTGATTTCAGGTGCAACCTGTTCGGGAATGTTCAACAATATAACAGTATTATTTCTGGAAAGGAGCTGAAATTCAGGATCCAATTGGATTATAGCCGGCATTCCGGTATAGGGAATATGAAATTCCTGTCCGGAAAAAGTGTTGTCAAAAACATAAATACTGTCATCAAACAAAATCGGAACCGGCATTTCGAAAAAGCTCACCGAAGAATGGCTTTGTGTCTGGTTGATTATTACGGACAATGAATCGCCGGCAATCGGGTTGACAACTATATTATAAGTTGGATATCCTTCATGATAAAGCCAGTCGTTGAAAAACTCCGTGAGACTCATTCCTGAAGCCGCTTCCATGTGCGTGATGTAGTCAGGGGTTTTGGCATATCCCAAATAGTAGTTTGGATCATTGTAATAATTTCGGTTGCCCTGAAAAAAGTTGTCGTCGCCAACCACCCAGCGCAGCATGTTCAACACGTAGGCGCCTTTGTAATAGCTGAGCCGGCTTGAAAAAACGGTGTTTACGTTGCTGGTATCATACACATATACAGAACCAAACGGTTCAGAGGTCACATAATCCACTGCATTTTCTTTCCAATCAGGCCAGTAATAGGTTGGGCTGAAACGCTCATAACAGAGCGCTGTATAATACGTTGCAAAGCCCTCGTTGAGCCAGATGTCGTGCCAGGAGCCGCAGGTAACTGCATCGCCGAACCATTGGTGAAGCAGTTCGTGGGCCATCAGTTCATATCCAAAATCTGCCATAAAACTCATGGTCTGATGCTCCATGCCGCCGCCCCAGCCAAACTGTGCGTGACCATATTTTTCTGTCATGTAAGGATATGGAGCTATAAGTGAATCATAATATTGCATCACTTCTTCGAGTAGGGGAGTGTTGCTTTGTGCATCGGTGAGGCTTTCCGGAAAAACGTAACTCAGCATCGGTAAAGTCCCGGTTGACAATGTGAATGTGTCAGAAAAGATGGTGTAATCTGTCACCGCAATGGCGATAAGGTAAGCTGCAATCGGATAGCGGTGTTTCCAATGCGCGGTTGTTGTGGTTCCGACAGTTTCAGAAACGAGCAGCCCATTCGATGCCGCGTGGTAACCGTTGGGATGTGTAACATAAATATCAATGGAATCAATTTTATCGCTCAGATCGTTTTTACAGGGCCACCATTCATAGGCGCCGTAAGGCTCTGAGAGTGTCCATAATGCGGGCGTGCCGCTTCCATGGGTGCTTGCTACGAATGATGTGAAACCGCTTGTAGCCTGCGGTGCACCATGATAATACACCGTAATGCTGTCCAATACGCCGGCTGTCAGCGTAGGAAATCCGGTGATGTTTACTTCGTTTGTAACATGCACAGACATAGCGGGGGCGCCGTGATATTTCACGGAATCCACAAACATATTTACTTTCAACGAGAAGTCAATTTGCGACAAATTTTGAAGGGGCACAAAATAGGAAGTGACTGAGCCGCTGATGTAATTATTTGCCGGATTTACTGTCCAGTTAAATCGGTGATATTTAAGATCATATTCCTGCCCTACGAATTTTTCCGGGACATCCAGCATTCTTGATGCGTTGAATGCATCGTCGAGTGCGATTTGCTTTGTGGCGGTTATGTCAAATATCTGAGCCTGCATAACGAAGGCAAGCATTGTCAGACAAAGCGTAAAAATCAGTTTATGCATGGTGTAAAATTTATTGTAAGAGCAAATGTAAGATAAATTCGTTGCAGCGAAAACTAAAAAAGAGTATGTCTCAAAATAGCGGGTTGTTACGACATTCCACCGTTCCGGTAAACATCTGAGTCAAAAATTGACATTGATGCCGGAACATGGAACCGTCGTGACAATTGCAAAAACAACGGTTCCATGTCCTGCAGCTCCTGCGTCGCTTTCACAAGGTGGAATGTTGTTTTTGTTGCTGAAGACTATTTGAGACAGCCTCTTTTATCCAGAAATTTTTCAATGCTGCGAATTATACATGCAGCATTCCACGAAACCCTCTTGAATTGTAATACGAGCCGGCGCTGTTGTGATAAACAAATACTCGACCGTAGCGGAAGTCGGCAAACAGAGCGCCGTCCAGAGAACGTACATCGGTGGGTGTTTGCAGCCAGCTCGATGTCTTTGAATCAAAAGGTCCGAGTTTCTGTAATGTCCGGTATTGGTCTTCGGTCAGTAATTGAATGCCCATCGCTGCCGCCATGTCAACCGCAGTATTTTCGGGCTTGAATTCTTTCCGGGCATCAAGCGCTTCGCGATCGTAGCAAATGCTTCGGCGGCCTTTCGGGCTTTCGGCCGAACAATCGCAAAAAATAATTTCGCCGCTTGTGTTGTCAAACCCGGTTACATCCGGTTCTCCGCCTGTTGCTTCCATTTGAGAAAGCGATCGCAGCTTTTCCGGATTCGCCTCCAGTCTTTTCAATACATCGCTCCAGCTGAGGTTCTCATGGCGGTGCATGTTTTTTTCGAAACGGATTTTTAATGTATCCTTTAATAATGCGCTATCTTCTTGTGCTGACATTTGTTTAGCTTTTTAATAAATGACGCAGAGAAATTCCGGCTGGCTGCTTTCTGAATTATTGAAGAATTGCAGCAGAAAAACAATTCAGTTTTTCAAATATAAGAAATATTTGCCAGCACCGCAACCACCACCCGGCCGCAAATAAAAAAAGCCCCAATAAGGGGCTTTCGGTCAACAGCAACAAGTCGTATTTTAATACATGTCACCCATTCCGCCACCGGGCATCGGAGGCATCGCGGGTTTGTCTTCTTTAATATCAACGATCACAGTTTCGGTAGTCAGGAGCATGCCGGCAATTGATGCAGCATTTTCAAGCGCAATGCGGGTCACCTTGGTAGGATCGATCACGCCGGTTTCGAGCAGATTTTCGTATACTTCGGTGCGGGCGTTGAAACCATAGTCACCTTTTCCTTCTTTCACTTTCTGAACGATCACACTGCCTTCGAGGCCTGCATTTTCAACAATCATGCGCATTGGTGATTCAATCGCTTTGCGGATGATATCGATTCCGGTATTTTCGTCTTCGTTGTTGCCTTTCAGGCCGGCAATAGCTTCGATGGCGCGGATATAAGCAACACCGCCGCCAGGAACGATTCCTTCTTCAACAGCAGCACGGGTTGCGTGCAGAGCGTCGTCGAAGCGGTCTTTCTTTTCTTTCATTTCAACTTCGGAGGCAGCACCTACTTTGATGACAGCAACACCGCCAGCCAGTTTGGCAAGACGTTCCTGCAGCTTTTCGCGGTCATAATCGCTGGTGGTTGCTTCCATCTGTGCTTTGATCTGTGCTATGCGGGCATCAATATTTTCTTTGCTGCCCATACCTTTCACGATGGTTGTATTTTCTTTGTCAATAGTCAGTTTTTCAGCTTGTCCGAGATAGGTCAGGTCAGCGTCTTCGAGCTTATAGCCTTTTTCTTCGCTGATGACGATACCGCCAGTCAGAACTGCGATGTCCTCGAGCATTTCCTTGCGACGATCGCCGAAACCAGGAGCTTTCACAGCTGCTACGCGGAGCGAACCACGCAGTTTGTTCACCACGAGGGTAGCCAGTGCTTCACCTTCGATGTCTTCGGAGATAATCAGCATTGGGCGGCCGGTCTGAACAACTTTTTCGAGAATCGGAAGCAGTTCTTTCATGCTGCTGATCTTCTTGTCATAAATCAACATGAAAGCGTTTTCGAACGAAGTCTGCATTTTTTCAGTATCGGTCACGAAATAAGGTGACAAATATCCACGGTCGAACTGCATACCTTCAACAACATCAACGGTGGTATCGGTTCCTTTAGCTTCTTCGATGGTAATGACGCCTTCTTTTTTCACTTTCCGCATGGCTTCGGCGATCTGTTTGCCGATTTCGCTATCGTTGTTTGCAGAAATCGTTGCTACCTGCTCGATTTTTTCGAAGCTGTCGCCAATTTCTTTTGATTGTTTTTTGAGGTTTTCAATCACAGCGGCAACTGCTTTGTCAATGCCGCGTTTGAGGTCCATAGGGTTGGCTCCGGCAGTGACGTTTTTCAGTCCGGTATTGAAAATGGCCTGAGCCAAAACGGTAGCGGTAGTGGTTCCGTCGCCGGCAGCATCATTGGTTTTGCTGGCAACTTCTTTCACCATCTGCGCGCCCATATTGTTTACTTTTTCCGGTAGTTCAATTTCCTTGGCAACGGTTACACCGTCCTTGGTAATTGCGGGGGCACCGTACGATTTTTCAATGATAACATTGCGGCCTTTTGGCCCCAGAGTAACTTTGACGGCGTTTGACAAAGCGTCAACACCTTTTTTTATCATTTCACGGGCTTCAACACCGTAAATAATTTGTTTTGCCATATAGCTTTAGATTTTTAAAATTTTCGATTTAGATGATTGCGAGAACGTCGGATTCTTTCATGATCAGATAATCCTTGCCATCAATGGTGATTTCGGTTCCGGCATATTTGCCGTACAATACAACGTCACCCACTTTAACAGTGACAGGCTCGTCTTTTTTGCCGGGACCTGCGGCAACGATGGTTCCGCGCTGGGGTTTTTCCTTGGCGGTGTCGGGGATGATAATTCCACTGCTGGTTTTTGTTTCAGCCTGAGCCGGTTCAATTACAACGCGGTCGGCAAGAGGTTTAATGTTTATGGTACTCATATCTGTCATTTTGTTTTGTTCGTCGCGGGCCTGTCATTTATTATGCCAATGGGTATTATCTGACATTTTTACAGTTGTCAGCTGACACTCATTTTAATTGGCGGTCAGAATGTCTCTTTATTTTTTCCAATGAGAATTGTAGAAAAATAAAAAACCCGGAGACCGGGTTTAAAATGTTGTTTATTGCAGGCTGAAGTTATTCAACCGGTGTTGCGGGTTGCTCTCCTTCTGGAGTGCTGATTGGAGCCAGTTCATTCGACTCAATATAATTCTTAACGCGGCTGTCTTCTGTTTGCTGCTGTCCGCGTGGTATCACAAAAATAGACATAAGACTCAGCACCAGAATAACGATGGCAAGCGTCCATGTGCTTTTTTCTAAGAAATCAGCGGTCTGACGTACGCCCATAAACTGATTTGATGATTGCATTCCGGCAACAAGTCCGCCGCCTTTGGAATTCTGCACCAAAACAATAAGTCCAAGAAGGACACAAACGATTATCATCAGGATTACGAGAAAAATGTAAAAGCCCATCGCGTTGATATTTAAAGTGTTACAATTTCTTTTTCAAATTTTCGATCAGGGGTGCAAAGTAACTACTTTTTTCCGGATTAGCCAAAAGTAATTTTTCATACATAAGTAAAGCCTTTTCATAGCGACCTTGCTTTTCGTAGATTGCCGCAAGCGTTTCCGATACCACTTCGAATTTTTCGATGGTGCTTTTTTCAGCAAGGTTCCTGCGGTCGGGCAAACGGTTCAGATCTATTTTGATGGTCGGCTCGGTATTGATAAACTGATCTATAATTTCGATTGATTCCTTTTCCATATCCTGCGGTTTTTCCTGTTCCCGGGGTTCTTCGGTTTTATTGATATTCAGTTCTGCGAGTCGTTGCTGAAGAATTTTCAACGGATCTTTTTCCTCTTCTAAAGCAGGTTTTTGAATTTCTTCCTTCACTTCTTCCGCTGCAACCTGTTGAACAGGCACTTCCTCCTGATAAATTTCTTCCTCTTTCTGATTTTCGACAGTCTCAGTCGGGTCATCGGCATTCTGAATAATTGGCTGTATTTCTTCCTCAACAGGATCCAAAATTACAGAAACCGGCTCGTTTGTAATTTGTAGATCTTCATTGTTGATTTCAACAGTCACTTCTTCAACTTCAGGGATATTTTCAATTGTTTCTTCAGCAATTGCTGTTTCAGACACTGATTGAATGGTCACATCCGATTCGGGAATGGTGACCGGAACAATGATTTCTTCTTCAACAATGGTTTCCGAAACCGGAATTGACGCGATAATCGCTTCTTCCTTTTGCGTTGATTCAATGTCATCGGCGTAGGTTTCTTGCAGATTTACATAAAGCATGTAGCGGTCCGGAACCTTGAAACTCGACTGACCGATTCTTTCAGTAAACAAATCAGGTTTCTCCTTTTGTAATTGAAATAAAACAAGCGTTTCGAGATGAGCGGAATACGGGTGTTGCTCCAGCATTCGTGCAGCATCGGAAGAAGTGATATTCAAATCAGAAATTCTCATGTGATTGTTTTACCAGTTAACCAGTGCTTTATTAAATATATCGTCTACCAGCTCTTCGGCTATGGTTTCAATCAGCCCGTCTTCGACCGAGGCCAGGCTCGAACTGCTTGAAAACTGCTGGAAGCGCGAAAAGCGGGCTTCAAAATTCTTTGAGTCATCGAGCCGGTTGAAAAACCGGACATTGATATTTACGGTCAGCTGTGTGAGCTGCGCTGTTTCATTTCCCTGAATAGCCACAGGCTGCAGCGTATAGCTTGTAATTTCGCCTTCAAAAGCTAGATCTCCGTTCTGATTAACCATGCTCAGCCTTGTCTGACCCATAATCTTGTCCTGGAGTTTTTCCGTCATCGTTTTGGCCAGCGTCGGGTTGATCAGTGTTGCATTGTTTTCGAAATACTGCACCGAAAAAGTTTTTGCATCCGGATGAATGGATGCGCCGGTGAAGGTCACACGCAGACAGGATGATGATGTCATCAGCAATAAGAAAAAACCTATGATGACTATCGATCTCATTCTATTCCGTATTCCTTTATTTTTCTGTACAGCGTTCTTTCTGAAATTCCAAGTTCTGCAGCTGCGTTTTTGCGCCGGCTATGGTGTTTTTCAAGTGCCTTGGTGATGATTTCTTTTTCCTTTTTCTCCAGCGAAAGAGATTCTTCTACTTCTTCGGAATAGTCAATGGGAATTTCGTTTATCGTGTCTCTTGTGTGCTGAAATTCCTGTGAGGGTGCGTTATATTGAGGTTTGAAAAATTCCGGCTGAATGGGAATGCCATCAACAGCCGATATAGTGCGGCCTGGCATGGAGGGGTCGATTCCGGTAGCTGAGATAATTTCGGAAATCAGTTTTTTCATTTCCGCCATATCTTTTTTCATGTCGAAAAGGACTTTGTAAAGCAGTTCCCTTTCATTGGCATGTTCGTCGCTGTTTTCGAAGTGGCGTTGGAGAACGGGCAGCATGGAGGGATTGCTGTCGTTGAGATATTTCGAAAGCGTATTTACCGTCACTTCCCGGGCTTGTTCAATAATTGAGATCTGTTCGGTCACATTCTTCAGTTGACGCACATTACCCGACCAGTAGTGCTGCCGGAGCATGTTCTGTGCTTCGTCGGAAAGCACAAGTGCAGGCATTCTGTATTTTTCGGCAAAGTCTGCAGCAAATTTGCGGAACAAGAGAGCTATATCTTCTTTGCGTTCGCGCAAAGGCGGAATATGAATAGGGACTGTGTTCAGACGATAAAACAGATCTTCTCTGAATTTGCCATTTGCAATTGCTTCGCCCAGTTTTACATTGGTGGCGGCCACCACGCGGGCATCTGTTTTTATCACTTTTGATGATCCTACCCGAAAGAATTCACCGCTTTCGAGAACACGAAGCAGGCGCACCTGAGTGCTGAGAGGCAGCTCGGCTACTTCATCCAGGAAGATCGTTCCGCCGTTTACAACTTCAAAATATCCTTTGCGGGCATCAGTTGCTCCGGTGAACGAACCCTTTTCGTGACCGAAAAGTTCACTGTCAATGGTTCCTTCAGGGATGGCTCCGCAGTTTACGGCGATGAATGGTCCATGCTTGCGGGCACTGAACTGATGAATGATTTTCGGGAAAACTTCCTTTCCGGTACCACTTTCCCCGGTGATGAGAACGGTCAGGTCGGTAGGAGCCACCTGACGGGCTACGTCGATGGCGCGGTCAATCAAAGGAGATTGTCCGATAATGCCAAACCGTTGCTTTATGGATGTGATTTCGTTCATCTGAATTGTAAAGGAGCGCTAAATTACGAAAAATATGACAATATAGGTGCTTTTTATGCCATTTTTGCAGTTTTCGTGGGTTGTCGCCACCAAGACACATAAACTGAATATTGAATATGGAACAAGGAAATCAGAAGTAAATCCTGAATATAATACCGTTCAACATTCTAACTTCCTTGTTCAGAATTCAGTGTTCATGGGGTGCCGGGATCCCCTGGAAAACCTTCGTCGCTTCGCCACTCTTTCTTCCGCGAATTTACGCGTATGAGCGCGAATGGATTAAAACCGCATGTACTGCAGATTAACGCTAATTCGAATCCGCCTTCATCTGCGATGAAGACTGATTCAGTGGGTCGCGCGCAGAGAGATTTTGCCACGAAGGCACCAAGACACAAAAACTGAATATTGAATATGGATCAAGGAAATCAGAAGTAAGAAGTAAATCCTGAATAAAATGCCGTTCAACATTCTTACTTCCATGTTCAGGATTCAGTGTTCATGAGGTGCCGGGATCTACTGGAAAACCTTCGTCGCTTCGCCACTCTTTCTTCCGCGAATTTACGCGTATGAGCGCGAATGGATTAAAACCGCATTTACTGCAGATTAACGCTAATTCGAATCCGCCTTCACCTGCGATGAAGACTGATTCAGTGGGTCGCGCGGAGGGCGAAGTGACGCAGGGAAATTTGCCACGAGGCACCAAGCCACAAAACAAGGTCGTTTTTTTACTGATCAACACAAATGATAAAAGCTGTGCTTTTGTGCCCTATGCCGCATGCCGCAAGCTTAATGCTACTCCTTCACAAACTTCCCCCTCAAAACCCGTTCTCCGCGCGCCTCGATGAAATAGATGCCCGGCGGTAATGAGCTAATATTTATTTGACAAACTCCACTTTCAATTGTCATCCTGAGTCCTGCGTTCCGCTGGATAAACTCCGTCGAAGGGTGAACAATTGACCCTAATGCATCATACACAACAATATCATAATTCCCATTCTCCGGCAGCACACAGTTGATAACATCTGAAGCGGGATTGGGATACACAGCCAGCAAGCCGCTTTCAGGAGCATATTCATTAATACCTGTTGTGATGCAGATTTCGGCACTCTCGCAGGTGCGCGCCCAGGTAGTATCAAGCCCGAAAACACGATAGCAATAGTTATGATATTTCGGAACAGTATCGAAAAATTCGTTGGTGGAGAGCATGCGTGGCGTGAGTTCCCAAAAGTACCACTGCCCGTCTTTCGAGCCTTGCACATGATGCCACACGTTTGTAGGATCATCATCTTGCCAGGTGAGGTGCACAATGCTGCTGTCGCTATTGTAGGGCAGCTCCTCGCGCCACAGACCATAAGGTACACCCGGCTTGCCGCAGCCATTGCTGTCGGTTTTGAGCACCCAGGCGTATTGCTTGTAATTTGATGAAATCGGACCCATTGCATAGAACCACCCTGTTGCTGCAATGCCGCCATCTATAGTACGAACCACATCTTCCATATTATCCTGACTGACCCACTCATAATTGTTATCCAAAAAACCATCCTGCTTCCGAAATACACGAGTCCAGACACTATCGCCTGTTTCTGTTATTTTCATCAGAAAATTATCCATAAATGAATCGGAAGGCTCATGATAGTCAACACCGGTCCCTTTATAATACCAGCCCCAGCCACAGGCACCACCCAAATAATAGCCATCGGTTGTTGAAAGGATCTGATAAGTGCTCTGCAAGATATTTGGACAGAAATATTTTTTACTCCAAATATTATTGCCGAGTGTATCAAATTTACCGATGTACATTTTTCCGTACGGAATATCATTAATGTTTCCTGAAGATGGATCATAAGGCCAATAGTATTCATTGATCTGCCCTCCCAGCAAAAGCTGATTGTCTTTGGTTACCGCAATAGCACCAAGATACCCGCCATAAGTTGCAAGGATAATATCTTTGTTTAGAACGATGGTTCCATCCTGTTTTATTCCAACAAGTTTATTGTCGTTGTACTCCTGATTTCTCTGTTTCAAGACAGTAAAATAATACACATCATTTATTTTGATTATCGAGCTTGTTGATAATCCTCTGTTATTAAGAACAATAATTGTATCCCATTGTTTAATCCCATTTTTATCGGTCTTCAATATATATAAATCATAAATCAAAGATGTGTTGATAGAGTCAGTGGCTCCAACCACAAGAAACCCACTATCAGCTGTTTCAATAATATTATGTAAATTGTAATACGCCATATCTCCAAATGTTCTGACAAAAATCTGCGACCCGTCCTGCTTATCGGCTTTAACAAGAATTCCCTTTCTGGGAAGATTAATTGTACATCCACAAAAAACCATGCAGGAATCCGAAGTTAAAAGAATATCTCCAAATGAAGCATTTCCGTCAGTTCCAGATATATAGGGCCGCTTCCATTGCAGAGTGTTGCTTGTGTCGAATCGCGCTATATAGGTCTGATAAGTATTTCCAAGAGTGTCATCATCAGATAATAATAATAAATAGTAACCGCTGCTATCAAAGCGTAAAGCCTTACCAAATGAATAATCTGAGTCCAGCTCTGGATAGACCTTGTAAAAAGATTGTGTTTGTGCAGAAATATTCTGCACAAACACGAAAGAGATTATTATGAATAAAGCTACTAATTTCATTGTTAAAGGGTTATTATATTCATCACTATTGTGCTGTAGTTTAAGAATTGTACGTATAAACTGATAACAATCAATCCTTGACACAACGGACACTAAAGCCTTCGTTCATTGAACCGGCAGCACCCCGCCAAACGAACGATTCATTACTAAATAACCATCGATAAATAAGTGAAGTATATCCAAAGTCATATGTATATATGCTGGTAGACCACCAATATCCATTAATTCCAAAATAAGCAAAATTTATTTGAGGGTAACTATTAGTTCTCTCTCCCCCTGGCAATGCAGAAAATCCATAAGTATCATAACCAAAGGCATC
>Ga0209319_1000409_pt1 | contig 57403 bp, 56 predicted proteins | sample RifGroE2_FD_184000 | JGI IMG/M metagenome (GOLD analysis project Ga0209319, IMG submission 184000) | Groundwater microbial communities from Rifle, Colorado - Groundwater E2 (SPAdes) (version 2) | ecosystem: Environmental > Aquatic > Deep subsurface > Groundwater | place: Rifle, Colorado, United...
AGCAGATAAAGAAAGGAAAAAACAAGAATGCGGCTAAAATTCTGGAAATACTAGAAAATCAAATAGAAATATTCAGTGATAAAAAAATGCCAAATAAGCTCAGAATTGACAAAGTTGAAGCTGAAAACTTCCTAAAATAATAGCAATAATCATAGTATTAGATGAAAAAATGTTTTAGAAGGACGTAGCAAACTTATTTTATGAGTATTTGCAATGTAAAGAAAAGTAAAGTATAATATTGATAATCATTTGCATAATCATAAAATTAAAAAATATGAAAAAAATTATATACGCATCTTTAATGATATGTTTAGCCATGCTTTTCTCTGGATGCAATAAAAAATCTGGAGAAGTTAATGCTACTTCTGCCGACAAAACGCAGGCTCAGCTAGAAGAGCAACAAGTAAAAATTGATGAATTACAAAAATTTAAAGATGAGCAAATAAGGATAAAGGAAGAAGAAAAATTAGAGGAAGAAAAACAAAAAATACTATCTGAGCAAAATAAAAATAAAAATGCAGAACGTGATAAGTGTAACGATAGGAAACACACTTGCGAAAATAAGATTTCTAAGATTAAAAACATTAACTATCAAGGGGAACAAATTCACGTTAGCACCATTGATGAATCAAGTAAACAAATAAAATATTTAAAGAAACTCCTGGGGCAATGGGACGGTGATAAGAAAACTTGTGATAGTGGAGGAAGTGCCACGCAATTAAAAGAATGCGAGGATATGGTTGATAAAAGAATATCAGAAGGAGAGGACGATATAAAAAAAATAGAGGAATTAACGGAAAAAGCAAAAAAGGAAATATCTAAAATAACAAATAGTGAAGAATGTAAAAATTATGAAAAATCTTGTGAATAGTAATAAAAAATTATTTATAGCTATTTTTATTTGTTTTTCATTTATCGCTTTAGGGTTTTTATCCAACGAGGGATTTAACTGGAAAGATTTGAGATATAGCGGAAATGCTATAACAACTGATGAACTAGCTCATATACCAAGTGGCTATTATTATCTAAGAACAGGCAGATATTTCTTGAATGTTGAGCACCCACCTTTAGTTAAAGATATATCCGCTCTGCCTCTCTTATTTCTAAATCCAGTTTTACCAAATATTTCCTCTGAAACTAATATTTCTGAAGGATATGCTTGGGAGAATTATCCACCTGATGAATTTATTTTTTCAAAAAACCTTGAGATAAGAAACGCTCAATGGGATTGGGCAAGGGTTTTTTTATTTAATCCTCAAAATAATCCAGAGCTTATTGTATTTTGGGCACGATTATCGGTCATATTTTTTAACACTTTATTTTTATTTTTGTTATATATTTTGCTTTCAAAGACTTGGAATAAGCGAGCCGCTATTATCAGCTTATTTTTAATCACCTTCTCACAATTTAGTCTTGCAAATGGATCCTTGGTCACGATGGATTTTATTTCATCCATATTGCAAATGTTAGCAATTGTTAGTTTTTCTACTTATATAAAAAAATTTGTAGAAGGAGAAAAAACAAAGCTATTTTTCGCAATAACATTATCCTTACTAGGCTTAGCTCTTTTATCAAAATTTTCTTCTGCCATTTTAGTCCCTTCTTTATTTATGGGAGGAGTTGTTTATATATCCCTAATTAAAAAAAAATGGAAATACTTATTCCAATATATACTGAGATTTACGCTTCTTTCTTTAGCAGTTTTATTATTTATCTCGATTTTCTATTATTTTCACACTTTCAATATGGACAATAGTGATATGGTTGCTCAGCTCAACCATTATCATCCAAATGGATTGCCTCTTGGCTTAAAAGAACTTCTGATAACATTTATATTTAGTAATCCAATTCTGAAAGGATTGGCTCAATATATAAGCGGTGTGGTTATGGTTTTTTCAAGAATGAGCGTAGTTTATCAGCAAATATTTTTTATGGGTAACGTTTATGGTGCAGAAGGAGCAGGTGTGTTATATTTTCCAGTCTTGTATTTTGCGAAACTTAACATAGGGCTTCTCATATTAAACTTTCTATCAATATTGCTAGTAATCAGGAAATTCTTTTTATCTAAAATAAAATTGCTCAAAAAAGTAGAACATTTTTTAAAAAATCCATTATCTTTTTTGTTGACAGTGTTTGTGTTTTTTTATGCAGTCGTTACTCTTTCATCTGATTTGCAAATAGGATTAAGGCATATAATGCCAATTATATTAGGAATAACCATATTAACAGCTAAAGCACTAGACTTATCTTGGGATAAAAAATTATTTAGAATTAAATTCGGACATGTGTTCTTTGCAATATTTTTAGCAATAATGTTATCCGTTTTATTTTCATTTCCTAACTATATAAGTTACTACAATTATTTTGCTGGTGGGTCAAATGATGGTTATAAAATAGCAACTGACTCAAATTTTGACTGGGGACAAGATGCAAAGAAATTAGTCAAATATGTTGAAGATAATAAAATTAAAGAAATTTACATCGATATTGAAGGCAACGTTCCGTTTAAATGGTATCTGGGGGATGCTTATAAAGTGTTCAATTCAAAAAGAGACAATCTACCTGTAGCTGGCTCGTACCTGGCTCTTTCTATGTCAAAATATAAAATTAATAATGATAAATTTAATTTTTTAGAAAATAATATAATCGAAAAAGTGGGACAAACAATTATTATTTTTCAAGTTCCATAATCAAAAAATATGAATAATTTTTTAACAGCAAAAGAAATATCAGAAAAATTAAGGGTAAACATTATGACTATTTACCGTTATATAAAAGCTGGAAAATTGAAAGCCTACAAAATAGGTAAGGAATTTAGAATTGACAAAAAAGAATTTAATAACTTTTTAAATAAAGCAAGGATTAGTAAATAGGCTATGTCAAAATACTTGAAAAATATATTTTCTCCACTTTTCACAACTGTCTACACGGAGGCGATATCGGAGAGTTATCTGGATAATTTGAGATAAAAAGTGTATACTTTTGAAAATAAATTTTATGAATTTAAATTTGGATCAAAGTTTAGGAGAAAGATATGATAATAATTCTCAAAAGATTAGAGTAATGTCTGAATCTTGGACAGAAAAAAATATTTTTTGTCCGAATTGCGGAAATAAAATAAAAAACCTTGAAAATAATAAAAAAGTTTCAGATTTTTTATGTGAAAAATGTTTTGAAAACTATGAGCAGAAAGCAAGTCAAAAAAAATTTCGAGGAAAAGTTGTTTCATCTGAATATAAAACAACAATAACGAGGTTGGTATCCTTAGATAAGCCGAATTTCTTTTTCATGCATTACGTTATTAATGCCTATTCGGTAAATGATTTTTTTGTGGTGCCTAAATATTTTTTTGTTCCCGAAATTATTGAGAAAAGGAAAGCTTTATCAAAAACAGCCAGGAGAGCGGGTTGGATTGGGTCAAATATCTTATTTTCGAAAATTCCATCTTCGGGAAAAATTTATTATATTGAAAATGGTGAAGAAATTTCTAAAAAAGAAATTTTGGAAAAATGGCAAAAAACATCTTTCTTAAAAGAAGAAAAAAAACCAGAGCGGAAAGGTTGGATTTTGGATATTATGAACTGCATTGATGCTTTGGGAAAGAAAGAATTTTCTTTACAAGATTTGTATACTTTTGAAAAAGAACTTTCTATTATTCATCCAGAAAATAGAAATATTAAGCCAAAAATTCGTCAGCAATTACAGCGTTTGAGGGATGAGAACTATGTTGAATTTTCAGGAAATGGTAACTATAAATTGAGTTAGTTGACAATAATTCTAAAACGATCAAAAATGGATCAGAATTAAGTATTTAATTTTGATTTAATATGAAAATATCAAGAAAACTTGCTATACAGATCTTAAAATACTGTTTCTTGCATAAAGATTTTTACTTTCCATTTTTAGTTATGTGCAGGGAATATTCTCCCGAAGATGATGACTTTGTAGAAATTGAGCCGAATGAATGGGAAACAATTTCCGAAGATGAAAATTATCATACCTTTGAATTGTGGGAGAATTTACAAAATTTGTATGAACAAACATTGCAATTGATGGCAAAAGGTTTTATAGATAAAATTACTGAACGCAAAATTAGCACGAGATATTTTATTTTTTACACTACCGAAGGATTTACCTTTCAACCTGGTTCAAAGGAAGAATTGCCAGAGATTGAAAATTGCCAAATCTTGGGATGGGGAAATGGAAAGGATGCAAAAGAGGCTTTCGAGAATTTTAAAAAAGAAAATGTATGGCTTGAAAAATTTAGATTTGATGCGGTTGTTGGCGTCGAATTGAAAAATCAAAAAATATATCATTTTAATCTAAAAAAATAAAACTATATGTATAAAATTAATCCTACAGTTTTTACTATAAGTGAAGAGGAAGTCAAAGAAACGGTTAAAGAAATGATTGAGCGTGGAAGATTAGGAGCTGATTTAAAATTAAATAGAATGCAAATCGTTAAAATTTTAGCATGTGTTGAGGGTGATGGAATGTTAGCCAAGGATATCCGCGCATCAATAAAAGGCTCTATTATTGAAGTTCTGGAATAAGACAGGAATTGCTTCAGTAATGCATGATCGAAAATTTCTAGGAATTGATATTGATAAAGATTATTTGGATTTGTCTATAAAGAGGTATGAAAGCTTGGGATAGAAAATATCACGAAAATACGGCCGTGGATTCGTGAGTAGGAATTATTGAGTGGAGGAAAATTAATTGGGTCCAAAGGTTCACAGACGCAGCACCGCTGCGTCTCTACGAGGATGATACAATAGACGCGATTTTTTTTGTGTTAAGTTTAATATTTAGGAATTTATTTGATATTGGGAATTTGATATTTGAGATTAGATAATATTATGTTATATTATATAAAGTACGGAGAGTGGATTATTATTGTTCACCCCCTCTCAATCCCCCGGGTGAAACGTTAAAATTAAAATAAATATTAAAACCTTTAAAATACAGATATGCCTATTATCAAATTTGAAAACGTCAAAAAAAGTTATCAAAATAAATTCTCCGCTTTGCGAGGAATTTCTTTGGTCATAAAGTCAGGGGAATTCGTTTCAATCGTAGGAAGAAGCGGAGCGGGGAAAACTACTTTGGTTAAAATGATTTATGCAGAAGGATTTCCGGATGAGGGTCGAGTTTGCTATGGAGAGAGAAGCACGGATGAAATCAGAGGAAAATTGTTACCGTTTTATCGTAGGAATTTTGGGACAGTTTTTCAAGATTTTAAACTTTTGTCCCATAAGACAGTTTTTGAAAATGTAGCTTACGCCGCCGAAGTTATTGGCAAGACTGATGAAGAAATTAATAAAACAGTCCCTCAAATTTTGGCAGTGTTTGGCTTGTTGGAAAAGGGCAGTAAATATCCTCAGCAATTAAGCGGAGGCGAGCAACAGAGAGTTTCTTTGGCGCGAGCTTTGATTAACCGTCCAGATGTAATTATCGCTGATGAACCAACGGGAAATCTTGATCCGGCATCGAGCATGGAAATAATGAAATTGTTATTGAAAATCAATAGCATGGGAACGACGGTGATTTTGGCGACGCATGATAATGATATTGTAAATATGGCCAAGCGAAGGGTAATTACCTTGGAAGCAGGTAAAATTGTAAGTGATCAAAATCCAGGGAAATATTTAATCTAGAAACTCCCACGAATTTAAATTCTATTTTACTGAAAATATTGTAGATATAAAATTACACTGCAAATAAATAAATTACGATTCTCCACCCCCTCTTTAATTCTCCCCCTCAGGGAGGGGGAGAGGGAAATGGAAAAAATAAATTATGAAATTTTTAAAATTAAAAAGAGCGATTAAATATGGTTGGGTAAGCTTTAAGCGCAATACCTGGCTAACGGTAGCCACAGTTGGTGTTTTGGCGCTGTCTTTGTTTATAATTGGAACTACTCTATTTATCGGGATGAGTGCCAAAGAGCTGATTGAAAACATCGAAAAAAATGTGAATATTAGTGTTTATTTTAAAAGCAGTGTAACAGAAGAGAGAATTGATGAGATAAAAAAAGATATTGAGCAACGGCCGGAATTATCTTCGGTGGAATATGTGAATAAAGAAGTTGCTCTGGAAAAATTTTCCAAAAATAATGAGAACAATGAAACCATTTCAGATGCCCTTCGCGAAATAGGTGGGAATCCTCTTTTTTCCTCCCTGGTTCTAACAGCTAAGAGTCAGACACAATATGAGCAGTTGGCTCAATATATGGAGAATACTTATCAGAATGAAATTGACAGAATTAATTATGGAAAAAATAAATCGGTGATTGCTAGATTGGGAAATATCATTTCTGTAATGCAAAAAATTGGATTGACGGCAGGATTGGTTTTTATTTCAATTGCAATTTTGGTTACTTTTAGCGCTATTCGCATCAGCCTTTATGCGAGGAAGAAAGAATTTGATATTATGAGACTTGTGGGAGCTTCCAATCTTTATATAAAAATACCATCAATTTTTGAAGGAATGTTTTATGGATTTTTTGCAGCACTCATCGCTATATTTTTCATTGCGGCGGTTGCCTATGGCGGAATTCCGGTTGCTCAAGGAGTGATGGCTAAAAATGAAATGGTAGGTTTTTATTTGAGTAACTTATGGAAAATTAGTTTAATTGTACTGTTTGCCGGTTTATTTATTGGGCTGATTAGTAGTATGATATCTATCAGAAAATACCTCAAAATATAGGGTATTTATTGACTTATTTTGATTAAAATGAGGCTCATTTCTGAAGTCTAGCTTTTAGTTTATAAAAAGACTTGACAAGAAAATGTTATCTTGCTAATATGGGTAAGCAATCGAGAAAAGCAATTTCTACTTGAAAATACGGGTGAATAAATATGCGTTTCTGAAATAAAATTTTTACTTTCGGAAATGCGTTTTTGTTTGTTTGTAAAAAACAAGCAATGCCTGAACTTTGACAATTGAATAGAATAGATAATTATGTAGTATAAGAACTGTAATAATAAATTTCTTTCGAATGGAATTTATTATTCAAATAATCACAATTTTTTGTGGTTCCCTATATTTAAAATTTTTAATTGTTTTTTTTAAAACAATTGCTAATGTTCAGAGAGAGCTTTAAACGGATTTAAAAATCTTTTTAATTTTTACCTGAATTATCGTAAGGTAATTCATTTGGTGAGTTTTATGAAAAGTTTTTCGAAACTTTTCTTATTGAGAGTTTGATCCTGGCTCAGGATGAACGCTGGCGGCGTGGATAAGGCATGCAAGTCGAGTGGGTTTAGGCCCACGGCAAACGGGTTAGTAACGCGTAGGAATTTTCCCCAAAGTCGTGAATAATTCGGAGAAATCCGGAATAATACACGATATGCTCTACGGAGTAAAGATTTATCGCTTTGGGATAAGCCTGCGTCCTATCAGCTTGTTGGTGAGGTAATAGCTCACCAAGGCTATGACGGGTAGGGGGTGTGAGAGCATGACCCCCAACATTGGAACTGAGACACTGTCCAAACTCCTACGGGAGGCTGCAGTCGAGAATATTCCACAATGGACGAAAGTCTGATGGAGCGACGCCGCGTGCAGGATGAAGGCCCTAGGGTCGTAAACTGTTTTTATTGAGGAACAATACTATACCTCACTGCGTTTGGTTTGGAATTTTAAATTAGAAAATTTCAAATTTTAAATAAAATGACTAAATTATTTAATGAAAATTTCTTGGAATGAAGTGTTTGCAATTAATACTTTAATTTAGGAAATTAAAAAATTAAATTATTGGAAATTGATTTAAAATTTAAAATTAGAAAATTTTACCCGAGTATAGCGAGGTGTAGTATGAGCGTACTCAATGAATAAGGGGTTACTAACTCTGTGCCAGCAGTAGCGGTAATACAGAGACCCCAAGCGTTATCCGGATTTATTGGGCGTAAAGCGCATGTAGGCGGATATACTAGTCAGATGTCAAATCTCCGAGCTCAACTCGGAAACTGCATTTGAAACGGTATATCTAGAGAGAGTGAGAGACCAATGGAATTCATGGTGTAGTAGTGAAATGCGTTGATATCATGAGGAACACCTAATGCGAAGGCATTTGGTTGGCACTTTTCTGACGCTGAGATGCGAAAGCGTGGGGAGCGAAGGGGATTAGATACCCCCGTAGTCCACGCCGTAAACGTTGCATACTAGATGTTAGGAGTATCGACCCTCCTAGTGTCGTAGCTAACGCGTTAAGTATGCCGCCTGGGAAGTACGAGCGCAAGCTTAAAACTCAAAGGAATAGACGGGGATCCGCACAAGTGGTGGAGCATGTGGTTTAATTCGATAGTAAGCGAGGCACCTCACCAGGGCTTGAAACTTAGCTGTGGTTTCTAGAGATAGAAACGTCTTCGAGATCGCTAAGCAGGCGCTGCATGGTCGTCGTCAGCTCGTGCCGTAAGGTGTTCCCTTAAGTGGGGTAACGAGCGCAACCCCTGTCGTGTGTTATATATGTCACACGAAACTGCCCAGACTTTAGTTCATAAAAACACGTTAACATTTAAACATTTTAACAATTAATTTTGTTAAAATGCTAATATGCTAAAATGATTTATGGGTTGAAGTCTGGGAGGAAGGAGGGGATGACGTCAGATCAGCATGGCCCTTTGACGCCCTGGGCGACACACGTGCTACAATGGCCGGTACAGAGGGTTGCGAAATCGCGAGATGGAGCCAATCCCAAAAAGCCGGTCCCAGTTCGGATTGGAGTCTGCAACTCGACTCCATGAAGCCGGAATCACTAGTAATCGGGAATCAGCCACGTCCCGGTGAATACGTTCCCGGATCTTGTACTCACCGCCCGTCACGTCAAGAGAGTCGGCAACACCCGAAGGTCCTGTTTCAAAGCAGGGACAACGGTGGGGCTGATGATAGGGACGAAGTCGTAACAAGGCATCCGTAGCGGAAGCTGTGGATGGATCACCTCCTTTCTAGGGAGTATTGGTGTACACTTAGTCGCTTAAAACCGACTAGGAACAAACCTAACAGGTCGTTTCATTGTAAATTTATTTACTTTGAGAACCGCTTTCTTTGAATGACTTATAGGGAACCGCAAAAGAATGTGAATTTATACTTGCATAATTACAAAAACAGGACACTCAATGGATGGGTGTTTTTTAGTTTTTGTCGGGAATTGTTTCGTTTCCAGGGAGTGTTTTTATGCATTTTTGTAGGAGCTGTTAGGATGATTATGTCTAGTCTTCATTAAAACAAAAAACTCCACTCTTCTGCCTGAAGAATGGAGGGATAAATTATAATTATCTAGTCATTTTTTTAAATTCACTTTCATCTACTTTTTCAGTACCCATAAAAAAGCTATCTTTATCTTTTGCTAGTGAATTTTTATCGCTTAAAACCATAAAAGTAGCAGGGTCGGCTCCTTCAATCTCCCATTCTCTAAGGTATACTCTCTCTTTATCTTTTTCATAATTATTGGATATTATTTTAAAAGTATTGGGGTCAGCATTTTCTATTTTAATACTACCATAAAAAACATAGTTATTATCTCTACTAAAATCATTTCTACCTCCATTACTTATTAATTCAAATGTATCGGGATTAGCCCCTTCAAGATTATCGCTATTACAAAAAACTTTTTTAGTATCTTTTATGAAACTATCACATATATTAAATTTATATTTCTCTTTATCCCAAATACAGCCCGTATCTATAATATTAATTTCATTTGGATTTATATCTAAATAATCCATGAGGGGAACTGCCTGTCCTCCACCATCAATCCAATAATAAACTTTTCCATCGTACAAATTATAATTATTTCCCAAATCTTCTCCACCCTTGCCTTCGGTAATAAATGAGTAGTATCTTCTCCTTTCTGAATTATCGATTAAATCTCTGGTAATTACAAAATTCTTAGAATAACCATTAAATGAGTCTCTGTAAATATTCAATGTTACATTTGTTCCACTTTCTCCCATTAAAGCATTGGATACATCATTAACTGTCATACCAATAACATAGTTATCATCGATTTTTACTATTCTATCACCCGATTTTATTTCGGCCTTATCAGCAGGAGAGCCTTTTATAACTTCTAAAATAAATACAATATCAGAATTAACTGCAAATATTATTCCTGTTCCTGTATAATCATTTTTTGAACCCTCCAATATTTTAATTTTTTCAATTTGACTAATCGCAAAATGAGCTTCTTTAACTTCTCTCAAATAATTAAAATATTTTTCTTCTTCAGCTTTTTTTTCAGAAAGTAATTTGTTCAAATAATTAAAACCTAAAAATGTCAGTACTAAAAAAATAATTACAAAAACAGCAATAATAATATTTTTTATTGATTTTCTTGTAATAAAATTTTCTTTGTTCATTTTTTAAGTATAATTTTTTATTTACTTTAAGCTAACATTTATAAGCATAAACAGTCAAGTGTTTGAGTGCTTTTTAGTTTATAAAATAATAAAAAACCCATCTTTCCCTGAGGAAAAGATGGGGTTAAATAAATAATTCAATCGGTACAGTCATTCGACCAATACGATTCTGAATAATACAGGTGCAGTTATTGTTGGTTCAGGAGGAACTACTACATCGGCAACTGTGATATAGGCAACTTTTGTTACAGAATCAGTTCCTAGACTGTTGCTGGCGGTTAAGCTGACTGTAAAAATTCCAGAGGAAGAATAAGTGTGACTAGGATTACTTCCTGTGGCATATTGTCCATCTCCGAAATTCCAACTCCAGCTGGTGGGGTTATTGGTTGAGTGGTCAGTGAAATTGACAGTTAAGGGAGTATCTCCAGAAAACAGACTGGCAGAAAAGTTGGCTATGATGGGCGGTCTGATTATCAGCTCAACTTTGCCATATTCATCTTTGTCAGATTCAGAAGAAATATCGTGGTCACCATCATCTTCTTCTACGTCAACAAAGAAGTATATTTTAATAAAACCATTCACTACTGGAAAACTTTTACTCCTACTGCCACAAAACAGTGTGACTGTCTGTCCATCAGAAGATACAGCAATTGTGACCGGGCTCATACTCTTTTCTTCCCGCTCTCCTGGGTCGATATCGAAAGGACTATCCTCGTCAATCTTGGCATCATCTTTATCGAAATCCCTTTTGTTTTCAACTCGATAATCCGAGTCTACATCATGAGCTTCTTGAGAACTATTGTTTGTGACTTCCATTCTACCTTCAACTTGAAGACTTTGTCCCCAATAAAGAGCTTTAGATATCTCTTTGACCCAACTCCCTCCCAGCTCTTTTAAATCAAAACTATTGATATGGAGGTCGGGGTCAGAATCGGAAGATGTAGGTTCGGGGTCGTTGGGGTCAGGACTTCCAGACCCTCCGCCAGTACCACCAGCTTCCAAACAATATCCATTGCTTGAAACATGAATTACAGACCCTTGCTCAAAATCGTAGAGAGTCCAATTACTCCCGCCCTGACAAGACACATCATTACTTGATGGTGTCCAACAGACTCCCCAAATGGAATTGATGCTGTCGCAGTACAGATTTGTTCCGTGGTCGCGTCTGTATATGAAACCTTTGAGAGTCCAACTACCCTGAATGTTAGTTCCTCGATTAGTATTTCGATGATAAGTGTTACCACTTCCTTTATAGTAGGTAGCATAATTGACACCAATCGTAAAACCTGTACTGTGATATGCATCCATCTCCGACACGTTAAAAGACCCGCTTTCACTAAGACTTTCAACGTGAGCAACGTGTCCTGGACTAGAAAACACGGCTATGGCACCAACTTTCGGTTCCAAACCAACATCAAATCCAAGATTGCTAGCGTTAGTGTACCAATATCCAGCATCTCCAGTAATGCCCGCTGACGCCAAATCTGGACGCATGAATGCTGCCCACCATGTGCAGTTACCAGAATTATATGGCGAGATATTGCATGCAAAATGACTCGTAGTGGATGTATATCCGTAACAAGTCAGATTTGGGTCACTGGAAAAGGCATCAGTTCCATGTAAAAGCACAAATACAGTTGCTACCCAAATAAGTATCTTTTTCACTTTTTACACCTCCCTTGATTAAATTATTGAGGAACTACTGTTTTTAGAGAAACAGATTTACCGTTTCATAAATTTCACAAAAAATATTTGTGAAATCAAGAAATGGAAATTCGTTTATGATTTATACGAGTAACTTTCAGCAATTTTTTCTAATACTTCAATCAGATTTTTACTATTTTTTTGCGTAGTCCACGCTGTAAATGTAAGGGCAATTTCTTCATTAATAATATAATAAGACTGCTGTCTCATCCCGGAATCATTAAATATTGTAGTGCAGTATGCTCTTAAGGGCAATATTCTATCTTCAACAACAGTACAATAAACAGAAGGATTATTCTCCTTAGCCAGGCTCAATGTAGAATTCAAACTATCCAAAGGAGATCCTGCATCTGAAGTTGACTTTCCTTTCTCTGAAATAACAATTTCAGTATTATTAGAAATTATTAAGGGAGAATTTGGCCCTATATCAGAAAAAATTCCAATGTCCGCATGTTTATTTATATCAAAAACTGGATTGTTTGTAATTACCTTAGAATATCCTTCGCGTTCAAGATGACTTGATTCTAGCCAATACCATTCTTTTGGAAATTTGATTGTAAAAAATTCAGTTTCTTTTGTCTGCCAATTATCTACATTCAAATCTATATCAACTACAAATTTTTGGTTTTCTTCTTGGTTTTGTTGCGGGCTTCCTTCTGCAACAATATTATTTTCTATTTTTTCTTGCGGAACACCCTTGTTGCCTATTTCTTTATTTTTCACAATCCAGAAGCCAGCTCCAGTTATCAATATAAGTAAAATCGTAGATATTAATATGATTATTGATTTATTTTTCATTAGATTTATAGATAATTTAGTTACTTTAACTTGTTTTTAAGTTAGCACCTATATGCCTATTAGTCAATAAAACTACACAGTTGTAAAGAGGAAGTGTAAATGTCTGTTTTTGCAGGGAAGATTCATTTCCAGGGAGTGATTTTATGCATTTTTACCAGTGGGTAACTTTCCTTGACTTTCTGTGTCACGAAGCTAATGTGTTAGTACATTAAAAATAATATATATGGAAAAACAAACAATAAAAAATCTTAGTGAAGAATATCTAATGTGGCTACAAGTAGAAAGACGTTTTGCTCAGAGTTCCATTGTCAGTTATAGGTCCAGACTTAAATGCTTTGTCCGAGATGTGGGAGACATAGATTTAAGCGAATTTACAATGGAACATATATTTAAACTCAAGCAAATTTTATATAAGCGTGAGAACTCAGAAGTATTCATAGGAGTTTGTCTAGCTTGTATTAAAGGGCTATTAAAATATTATCGTGACCAATATTCAATTACACTAAAAATTAATCCAGACCTAATAACAATTCCCAAGCGTCCTCGAAGAGAGGTCGTTTTTTTAACCTCTGAAGAAATTCAAAGATTTAGAGACTCGATAGATATTAATCCAATTTGTGGTTTACGGTTTCGTACACTAACTGAAGTTCTTTTGGGAACTGGTATGCGTATTTCCGAAGCACTCTCCCTAGATAGGACATCAATAGATTTTGAAACAAAAGAAGCATTGGTGATAGGAAAGGGCTCAAAGCAAAGAACTATATTTTTTAATGAAGAATCTATAATGTGGATTAAATTATATTTGGAAAGACGCACTGATAAAAATCCAGCATTGTTTATAACCACTGGCAAAAATCGGTTAACAAACCAAGATAATACTAGATATTTCAAGCGTCAGAGAAAAATTGCTGGGATAAATAAGAAAGTAACTCCACATTGTCTGAGACATTGTTTTGCCAGCCACTTAGCGTTCAACAACTGTCCATTTACAGAAATTAAGACCTTATGTGGCCACGAAAGGCTTGATACAACAATTAAGTACTACATTGGGCTTACTGATAAATCTCGAGCCAAACAAGCTCACGAGCAATATTTAAAATATTAGTGATTTTATAAAATAGCATTGAATTGTGCGTTTCAGAGGATTGACAGATATCCTAGATGCTGTAAAATAGAAGTATTAAATACTTTAACAACAGAAAAAGTTGGAATTCAATACAATGAATTTCTTTAAGAGAAGACTTCAATACAATGAAGCACAACCATAGGTGGTTTATTTTGTGCCTCAACATATTGAAGTTTTTTGTTTTTGGACACGGGATAACCCCGTGTTTTTTGTTTCAAAATGATGTTTTTATTTAGTAGTGAAAAATACAAGCTCTCGAAATGCTTTGAACGATATTTCGATAATGTAAGTGCCAATTTGAAATTGGCGTGGAGTTCAATTAATAAATATATAGAAGTTGCCCCTAGGGTGATTAAAATATTAGAAGATATAGATATCAGAAAGATTGACGCTGACTCTATAACTAAATTAAAAAAAGAGTTAAACCTAAAGGGATTGAGTCCTCCACGAAAAAATCATTATCTCGTTGTCTTGAGAAATTTGTTATCTTTTGTGAAAAATGAGGAGGGAATTGATGTTTATGACTCGGTAAAAATTAAAAAATTTATAGAACCGAGAAAAAAGATAGAGTTCTTAAAAAAAGAAGAAATACAAAGACTATTAGATTCAATTGATGATAGACGTAGTATAACTAGGCTGAGGTTAAAGACTGTAATTCTATGTCTCTTTTCCTGCGGATGTCGGGTGTCTGAGTTGCTATCCCTTAATCACAGAGATATTGATTTTCAAACTGGAGTATTTGAAACTAGGACTAAGGGAGGGAAAATTCAGAAAAAAATATTAAATTCAGTTGCACTTGAATATTTGGGGAAATATTTGGAAAAAAGAGTAGATAATCATGAATGCCTATTTTGCACTCACAATTCCAGTTCTCCAAAAAGGTGGCAAATAAATGATTTGCAAAGAGCACTAAGAAATCAAGGGCGAAAAGTGGGACTCAAAGTCACGCCACATACGCTAAGACGTTCCGCTAGTAGCTATATGTTTCATCAAGGGGTTTCTTTATCTACGGTTCAGCAGTTTTTGGGGCACTCTTCACCTCAGGTCACTGAGCGATATTATTTAGGAGATTCAAGTTTTGCTGAAGTAAAACGAGCACATAGTGAAGTTATGAATATTGATTTTAAGTAAAGAGTAAAAGTCGTAATATCTGTAATCTTCTTTTGTCTAACTAGTGTTGATTACAGGCTAGTTAGTCAAAAGAAATAATCTTGATGAATGAGAAAGAAGAAATAAAATCTAAAATTATGATTGAAGATGAAATTGTTCTGTTAACAACAAGAACTTTGCACGATTTATTTCGTTTTAAAAAGAATGGTGCTGATGCTGTATCCCTATATTGTTTTTATTATTATACGGCGAAATGGCAAAAAACTAATCAAATAAAGGCAACTGACCAGTTTTGCATAAAAGGATTAGGTTGGGGGAGAGACAAGTTCACTGGAGCTAAAAGAATTTTAGAACATACTAATCTTATCCAAAAAATAATGATAAGAAGGAACGGCAAAATAGCACGTTGGTATATAAAGTTAAATTATATTTGGACAACAAAGAAAGCTGAAGAGGTTGAAAGTATGCTAATCAAAAAAGAATGCGATAAAAAGATTAAAAAAATTATAGTAGAAGAAATCAAGAACGCTGAAATCCAACAAGTAGAAAATACAACAATTCCAAAACAACCGACAAATGCTTACAGTGCTAATAAAGAAAACACTTTAAGTGCTAATAAAGAAAACACTTTAAGTATCAATAAGAGTATTGAAGGCATTACTGAAAATAATAGCTTTCAGCCCAGCAAGCTTTGTGAATTTTTTGAAAAAATACTTGGACACGAAATGCCAGATAAAATTATTCCAATATTAAGTAAAGATGGATTAGTTGAAGTTAACCAAAATTTAGAAGCAGGCAAAAGGTTAATTAAAAAATATGGCACAGAAAAAGTGGAGCAATTTATAAAGTTGTTTTTTGATTTAAAAAAAGAAGTTTCTGAAGATAAAAGAAAATATATTCCCGCGGTAGGAAATATGGAAACATTCGAGGAGAAATTAGTTAAAATTCTTGATTTTATCGAGAAGCAGGGAGTTGACCCGCACACAGGCAAGAGATATAAGCAAGGAGGCCCACATACGAGTTGGGAGGAAAGTTTTAAAGGAGAACTTAGAAAAGATAAATGGTAAAATATTTTTTTATTGGATATGTTTATTAGAAAAAGAAAAGTCAAACTCAAGAATGGGGTAATATCTGAAATTTATCAGGCAGTTTTTAGCTACAGACACGAGGGCAAAGTTAAACAAGATGTTGTAGGGTTGGGAAAATATTCTAATCCCAAGAAATACCTTCAGGATTGGGAATTATATTTGGTAAAAATGGATGAAGATTTGAATATTCCATTAGGTAATTATAAAGAAATTCGTTATTCAAAATTGTTTAAAACATCGATTATATTTAAAGTGCCTTTAAGCGTAGCTCAGAAAAAGAGAGCAAATTTGATGAGGAGATATGAAAAGGAAAAGTCGAAATGCACAAAACTGAAAAAGTTGTGCAATAAAATCAAATGACACGACAATTTAGTCAAAGCAAAGAGTAAAGAGTAGTAATAATATAATTTAAACAAGTATGAAAAAACAAAATGAAGTTGAGACACTGGAGGAAAAAATTAGAAACTCAGATGTTAAAATAACTAACCGAAAATTCACCCAAGAATTTATATCCCTCTTTGAAGAACAAAGAGAGCTATTCTTGGAACTGGAGAGATATTTTAAAGAAAGATATGAAATATCTGGACGAGGCAAAATAATCGCTATCCTTTGTCGCTTTATGTTTTCAGAAATTGAAAAAGAAGCGAAAGAAATGGCAAAAAAAGATGGCAAGTAATAATCTAAAGATTGATAATGCCACGCTACCCTTCTTAGGGGGTAAAAGAAAAATGAGCGAGAGGATAAGTTCTCATTTTCAAGGTGAGACACTTTGCGATGTTTTCTTCGGAGGAGGAAGCGTGTCATTGAAGGGAAAACAAAAAGGAATGAGAATAATAGCAAATGATATTGCATACAGAAGTAAGATTATTGGCGATGCACTAATTTCAAATAGCACAGTAAAGTTGACTGATGAGGATGTGTATAGCTTGTTTATTCTCTCAGAAAATGATGGTTTTATTGAGAAAAATTATGTGCCTAAAATATTTATTCCCAAGGTGGCAAAAGATTTGGATAATTTTTTAGCCAATGCCAGAAAAAGAGAAAGTCCCAAAAAAGAGTTGCTATTATTGCTCGTAGAAAAATATATTTTATCTTTGAGGCAATACGGAGCTTTTCAGGTTGGTAAATTCGACAACGAGATGATTCTAGAAAAAAGGGAAATCGAACTTTTAGAACTGGCTAGCGAATCGCGAGGTAAAAAAATAAAATACAACTTATCGCATCCATTACCATCACTTCTCAGACTGAAAGAACAAATTAATACTGGAATTTTCAACAATGGAAAGAAAAATGAGATGTATCAAATGGATTGTTTCGATTTTCTGAAGTTAATGAAAGAGAAAGGAGAGAGGATGGATACAATTTATTTTGACAGCCCTTACTATAATTCCACAATGTATTCCAGCCATTACAAAGTGTTGGATGAAATATTGGAAGAAAAAACGGGAGTAAAAATAGATGACAAAGCCTTTAATACCAAAGATGTGTTAGAAAATTTTGAGAAGCTGTTTGCTCTTTCAGAATTTATTCCCAAATGGGTCATAAGTATGGGTTACAATCCTGTGTCTGAAACAGGCGTAAGAGGTGAAGAGTTATTAGCGATAGTTAAAAAGTTCAGAGATGCAGACTTGTATTTTTTAGAGCATACTTGGGCGTTAAATAATATCGCATCCAAGTCAGGCAAAAAACAAGAAGACTGTGTAGAATATTTAATCGTAACAAAATAATATGAGCAAAGAAAAAGTTTATTCAGAAATTATAATGGTAAAAACGACTGAGGTAACCCCCAATAAATACAACCCAAATATTATGGGGGATGAAATATTTGAAAGCTTAATGGAAGATTTTAAGGAAAATGGTTGGATAGGACAACCAGTCATTGTTGCAGAAAATAAAAATGGGAAGTTTGAAATTATAGATGGTTATCATCGTTGGCGAGCTGCAACTTTGCTTAACTTTAAAAAGATTCCTATTATTGTGTTTAATCCGAAAGATGAAGACCATCAAAAAATAGTAACCATAGCCCTTAATTCTAAACGAGGTGAAATGAATTCGTTAAAGCTAGCAAAACTTATAACAGAGCTTAACAATAAATACACGCTGGAAGAGTTATCAAGCAAGCTAGGTTTTGGAGTAGCAGATTTGAAAGATAAGTTATCGCTTACACAGGTAACCGAAGAATTTATGGAAAAAATCAGAAAAGATTCAGTGGAAAGAGAAAAAGAAATACCAGTGATAATAAATTTTGCCGTCTCAAAACAGCAAGGAGAATTCATCAGCGGAGTTCTGGAAAAAATCGAAGGAAAAAACAAAGGTGAGAAATTATACTTATTATGCGACCTTTATTTAAAGCAAAAATAGAAAATGGCAAGATATAAATCAAAATCAAAAACCGCAGTTCGTAATTTTTCAGAAGAAGGATTAAATGCGGTTAAAAGCAATCTTGAAGTGCAAAGAAAACACGGAGCTTTTGAATTTTTCAGAAAAAATGTTGCTCCAGTGCCCAGTTGTAATCAATGCATTTTTTCTTCAGAATGTCCCCAATTTGAAAAAGACCAGAAACATTGCCGGGCTATCTTGGAGCTTCAAGATGAGATTTATGAAGAAATATTTGCTCTGGAGTATATAAAGCCCATAGATAAATATATAATGGACAGATTCGTTAAAAATTACTGCTTCCTCATAATTATTGAACGCTGGGTGGCAAATATCGGCCCTTTCCAAGCCAAAGAATCAGGATTGGACGTGCAGCCCATAATGGCAATGAAAATCAACTATGAGCGTATAGTGCTAAAACAAGCGGATGCATTAGGAATCGGACCTCAGGCAAGAGCGAGACTTAATTTAACCAATGTGCAGTCATTTTGTTTTGCAGAAGCTTTGCAACGAGCCAGTCTGACAAAAAACAAAATGGCCGAGATCATAATTCAAGATGATGAAGATGCAACCGATAACGACGGAGAAACTTATTGAGTATCAAAATAATATATGCGTGTTTTTAGAAGAGCAATATTTTTTGGAAAGTGGCAGAGCGATAGTATTGGAGCCGATTCAGAAAAAAATTCTAAATGATATATTTCAAACCAAAGATAAAAATGGAATTAGGATATATAACGATGCTCTTATTGGAATGATTAAGAAGTCAGGCAAATCCAGTTTGGCTTCGGGCGTAGCTCTATATATGCTTTTTTGCGACCCTATCTTTGACGAGCCAAATGAAATTTATTCTATTGCATCTGACAAAGACCAAGCTTCTATTATTTGGAGTAAAACCAAAAAAGCCATTGAAAGAAATCCGATATTGTTAGACAGCGTAAAAATTTATCGTGATTCAATTGTTGTCCCGTCGACAGGCAATATATATAAGGTTTTGAGTTCAGATAGTTTCTCAGCTCACGGCCTAAACCCGCAGGTAGTTATAGGGGATGAAATATGGAATCAAAAGAATAGAGATTTGTTGGATGCTCTGCAATTTTCTCCAACCAGAAAACAGCCTCTCCGTTTTATCGTTACTTATGCAGGAACTAACACCGTCACTCCCCTTTTTGAACTATATGAAAAAGGATTAAATAAAGAGAATCCAAAAATGTATTTTCATTGGTCGCATAAACCCCAAGTAAGTTGGATAACCAAAGAATTTATAGAAGAGCGAAGACGAGAACTTCCGCCAGCAGTGTTTCAGAGATTTTGGGAAAATAAATGGACAGCTGGAGAAAATAGTTTTTTTACCAGAGAGGATGTGATGCAATGCCGAGACGAATTTCTTAAACCAAAATTCAAAGGCGAGGAGGGCAACGAATATTATTACGGATGCGACCTTGGCTTAGTTAAAGACCGTACAGTTTCTGTAATACTTCATCAAGACAAAGAATCTGGCGTTGTGATTGTGGATGATATCAGGACGTGGTCAGGGGATAGAAATAATCCAGTAAAAATTGTCGACATTGAAGAAGATATGCTTATCGCTTCCAAAAATTTCCCAAAACTTAATATTATAGTTGACCCATGGAATTTAAAAGGAACAATTGAAAGATTGAAGCGATATTGCAAGATTGAAGAATTTACTTTTACTGGTTCCAATGTGGAGAAGTTAAGTCGTAACTTATATTATTTTATCCATAACGGATTGGTGAAATTTTTTCCGCACAAGCAACTGGAAAGAGAGCTACTATCTTTAAATCTTTTTCAAAAAAGTTACGGTTATCGCTTTGACCATCCCAGCTCGCAGTATTCAGACCACGCTATGGCTCTGTCAGTGGCGTTGATGCAGATATCAGGAGTGAGAAAAATCGAAGCGGGATTCATTATTACTGATGCACCCAGCATTGATAAATTTCAAGAACAGTTAAGAGAAGAAAAAAAGCCTAATTTAGCAAGAGTTAAAAGTAAAGAGAAAATAGAAATTATTAATCCTAAAAATAATTTCCCCACTCTCAGAGAATTAGAAGAGTGGAGGAAATATCAATAACTATGAGCGAATTATTCATAAACATCTATGGCTACAGCGTATCCACACTGGTGATTTATCTAATTTATAGAATGTTCGCATAATGTATGTTATGTATCCTTTTAATTTGAAATAAAATAACAAATATGACCATAAAAATTAAGTTTTTAAATCCAGTGACGCAAGATAAATTTGTGCATAATTTATTAAATGCGAAAAAGAAAAATTCCGAGTATAAACATTTGTATCATAAAATTATCCAAGAGGCTAAAGATACAGTATCGTTTCGCATTAACAATGAAGAAGGTAAAATTATCGTTTCTTGCGAAATCAATTTTTATCCTGATGAGAATTTGGTGGATATCGAATGTCATCCTTGCGATTTTGGAAAATTGCAAACGCTTTTGGTATTTGATTTATTGGAAGCAATTAATGAAAAAGCTGTGGTGAGATTTATTGATAGTAAATTTTATTTTGACAGCGGAATGGATTTTTATATCGTGGTAGATATGAAAAAAGGCTTAGTCTCAAAAATTTCCTCAGATAGAAACAGGTTGCTGGAAGCAAACAATGCTGGAATTACTAGGCGAATTCTAGCCGAAATTGAGGCATTTGACTTAATCTAGCCAAGAGCTATTATGTGTCACAACGAGTAAAGAGACACATATTATGCAAAAATACATAAAACAATATTTGGATTATCTTCGCATAGAAAAAGTCTTAAGCGAAAGAACTATTGAGATTTACACTCGAGACTTATCGGAATTCGTCAAATTCATTAAAAAGTCATCATTTAACAAATTGGCAAGGGCTCACATTCGTGAGTTCCTTTGCTTTTTAGCGGAGAAAAATAACCAGCCAATTACGAGAAGGAGAAAACTTACTTCACTTAAAAATTTCTTTCAATTTTTAGAAAGCGAGAATTTGATAAAGAATAATCCAGTCAAAAATATTGCGATGCCCAAAGTTAAAGAAAAAGAACCGAGTTATTTGACTGAGGCTGAATTAAAAAAACTAATTGGAATTATTAAAAAAGATAAATCCAAGCATCAAAAAAGAAACGAGTTAATAGTAACTATTTTTATTGAAACAGGTATTCGCATTTCAGAACTGGTTAATTTGGATGTATGCGATATTGATGCAAAATCCAAAACAATTATTGTCAAAAGAAAAGGCGGACAGAAACAAAGCATTCCGATAAATGCGAAATTGGCAAGAAAAATTAAGCAGGCATATAAAAATAAGGAGATGGACGAGCCATTGTTTTTTAGCAGTTTCAAAAAGAGAATTACTCAAAGAAGAGTAGGTATGCTTATTCAGAAGTATTTAAAATTGGCTGGAATAACAAAGCCAAATATTTCAGTGCATAGCATACGGCATAGTTTTTGCTCGAGACTGTTAGAGAAGGGTGTAAATTTAAAAACGATTCAGATTCTAGCAGGGCATAAAAATATTTCAACAACTGAAAGATATTTGCATATAGACAAATCAAGACTGAGAAAGGAGGTGAGGCTGGCGGAAATAAACTGATTGACCCAAGTTCTTTTATAAGATAATATTAAATTAATTAAATACCTAGTCCGCTTAAATAACTCAAGCTATTCGCTTGAGGTGTGGTCGTACATAGTAAAGGGCAACCTCGAAAAGTGTATGACCATGTCTTTAAGCGGACTAGGGACAACTGATTAGAGGTTGTCCTTTTGTGTATGTGAAAAATCATATGAATAATAACTGGTCAAAATTAAGTCATCTGCAACTGGGAAAATACGGAGAGTATTTTGCTAAGATGGAATTTACCAAAGCAGGCTTTGATGTTTATACTTCGGAAGTTGATGATAAGGGCATAGATTTTGTGATTAGGAAAAATGATAGTGAACATTATGACGTTCAAGTAAAATCGGTGAGAAATTATAATTATGTGTTTATGCGAAAAGAAGTTTTTCATCTCAAGGAAAATATGCTTTTGGCGTTAATTATTTTTGAAGAAGATGCACTGCCGACATTGTGCCTTGTGCCATCGCTAGAATGGAGTATTATGGAACATAAATTTTTCTGTGATAACGATTACAAAAATAAAAAAAGTAAGCCTGAATGGGGATTAAAATTAAACAAAAATAATGCGAAAGAGTTTAAAGGTATTTATGAATTTAATAAACAAATAAAAACATTTAATTAATTAAAATAAAAAATATGAGTGATGAAATTGAGCAAAAAGAGGGAGGCAAAAAATGTCCATTTTGTGGAGAAAGCATTTTAAATGAGGCACAAAAATGTAAGCATTGCGGAGAATGGTTGGTGGCAGGAGGTCAGCCAGTTAAAAATTCAAAGAATAAGGTGATTGCCTTCGCCCTAGCTTGGATATTAGGAGGCTTTGGAGCACATAAATTTTACTTGGGAAAAACAGGGCAAGGAATCCTATATTTACTTTTCTGTTGGACGATGATTCCTTCAATAATCGCTTTTTTTGAAGGCATAGTGTATTTAACTAAAAACGATATTGATTTTGCGAGATCATACGGTTCCGCTTCAGCATCTAATCCAATAAATAATAATGTAAATAATAAGTCCAATAAATCAGTTTTAGCTTTAGTTGGAATAGTCGTAGTTATATTTGTGGTGTTAATCATTATTATTGGAAATATCACAGGAAGCACCAAAGAAAATAAAGTTGAGACTGTCTCAAAAATAGAAACACCCAAACAAGAAAGTAGCACAGAGATAAAAAATGCCAATGATAAGCAACCCACACAAGAAAATAATGATGTGGCTGATAAAAAAGTCGTGGAGGAGGTTGGTGCTGTAAAAAAGATTGAAAATATCGTAAAGAGTGTCTCAGATAAATCAGAAGTTACTGTATGGGACACTAAAGGTGATTTTGCTAAAGAAACAAGCACGCCTCCATATGAAGTTATAGTAAATGCGGGTAACGGAGACATTGCTAGCTGTTTTTATGCCAAGAGTGTTGCTTATGATATTATGAAAAAGCTTTATACTGATGAAGCGGTTAAAAGCAAAATATCACGAGTATTATTCACTTCTTGGGGGCATCTGAGAACTAGCGTTGGTTCAGAAGACGGAATTAACACTGACTGGGCGACATCGGGGCCAACAAACTTTTGGATAGTTATGATGAAATACAAGCCTTATGAAGATGAAACAGGAACACTTAATCAAAGAACTTGGGGCAAAGAAATAGGGAGTGATTGTAAATAGAAAGTGGCTATCGATTAAAAATTTAAAACAGCCAGCTAAAAACTGGCTGTTTGTGTATAAAAAGAGTAAATGCTATACATTCATATAAATTAGGGCAAATAATCGCACAAAAGCTAGAATTTGGCGTAGTAGAGGCTTAATTTCTTTACTTTAGAGCTAATTAGAAGTATTATAAGGACATATAAATTCAAAATATATTATATAATATGGAAAAAAATAGATTTGGTTCTTCTTTAAATAAACAAGAAGAGCTGTTAAATTTTTTAAAGTCAGATTTACCAGAAGTTTTTTCAGAAGGAAAGGTTGATTGCAAAAAGCTAAAACAGACGCTGGGAGAAGAAGTCGATGACGGTAACGAGCGATATGGTTTGAGTTGGGCTGGTAAAAGTAATTGTTTTAAAGTCATTCAAGAGCAAACCACCGCAACACTGAAATTAGACAAAAATGAATCTAAAAATTTTAATGAAACACAAAATCTTTTCATAGAAGGAGATAATCTTGAAGTTCTCAAGGTTCTTCAACGTTCTTATTATGGGAAAGTAAAAATGATATATATTGACCCACCTTATAATACTGGAAATGATTTTATCTACAATGACAATTTTAGAAAATCTAAAAAAGAAGAATTAGAAGGTGTCGGTGACTTGGATGAAAATGGGAATTTGACCAGAGTGGATGGACTCTCAATTAATCGCAAAGATAGCAATGGACACTTTCACTCCGACTGGCTCAATATGATATATCCAAGATTATTCTTAGCAAGAAATATACTTCGACAAGATGGGGTTATCTTTGTGTCCATTGACGATAATGAAGTTCACAACTTACGGATGATAATGAATGAAATTTTCGGTGAAGAAAATTTTATTGCACAAATTGAATGGCAAAAAAGATATACAAGAAGTAATAACACTGACGGGTTTACTTCAATGATTGAACATATTTTAGTTTATGCTAGAAGTAGTCAGTTTAAACCTAATTTAATGGAGAGAAATAAAGAAGCTGATGCTAGATACTCAAATCCCGACAATGATTTACGAGGTGTGTGGAAAGCTATGCCATTCTTTAGTCAAGCTACACCAGCTCAGAGACCGAACCTTTGCTATAAAATCGTGAATCCTAACACGGGAGAATCCATTGTGCCTAAAAGAAAGGCTTGGAGAAGCGAGAAATCAGTATTTGAAAAATATACCAGCAATAATGTTGTCTGGTGGGGGAAGGATGGGAAAGCGAAGTACCCAAGTATTAAAAGATTTTTATCAGAAGCTAGGGAGGGTATGACTCCTATCAACTTTTGGGATTATAAATTTGCTGGCAGTACGGATACTGCTAATTTTGAAATAAAGGCCATATTTGAAGAAAAAATATTCGATACTCCAAAGCCAACACTATTAATAAAGAGAATGTTAGAGCTATCAACAAATAGCGATGAGGATGATATAATTCTAGATTTTTTTGCAGGCTCTGGAACCACTGCTCATGCAGTGATGATGCAAAACATGCTGGATGAAGGAAATAGAAAATGGATTTGTGTTCAAATTCCAGAGTTATGCGATGAAAACAGTGAAGCATATAAAGCAGGATATAAAACCATTGCTGAAATTGGAAAAGAACGAATCAGAAGGGCTGGAGATAAAATCGAGAAAGATAATAAAAATAAAATTGATTTAGGGTTTAAAGCCTTAAAAATAGATAAATCTAATTTTAAAATTTGGCAAGGAAAATTTGAAAATTCAGAAGGGTTATTAAAGGCAATGGAAGAATTTGTTGATAATGTCCAGAAAGGAAGTAAGGAAGAGAATATTTTAGTTGAGTTAATATTAAAAAGTGGATTGGACTTAAACGTGCCGATTGAAGAAAAAGATTTCAATGGGAATAAATATTATTCTCTAGATGGTGGAAAATTGATTATATATCTTGGTAAACAAATAACCAAAGAGTTAGCCCAAGAGATTCAAAAAACTAAGCCAGAAAAATTTGTTTGCCTAGATGGATGTTTTCAAAATAATGACCAACTTAAAACCAATATTTCCCTTCAAATGGAGCAAGAGAAGATTGATTTTAAAGTGATATAAACATGGATGAATGTAAGAGAAAAATAATTGAAAATTCAATACAAGATGCCTTTAGATTAAAAGAACGCTTCTCTGATTTTGAGGTTAATTTTTTAAATCAGTTGCTATTTGCACATCTGGATTTACTTAAAAATTTAGCAAGTATAATTATCGCGATAATCGGCATTGGATATTTATTTGAAAAAATAAGTGTAAATATATTTTCTGTGTTTGGATTTATGTTATCCATGTTTTCTTTGATATTTATTTTTTCTTACATAAAAGAAGTGATTGATAAGCAAGCCAATGGGCTAAAGATTGCTGCAAAAGAGGTGGAGAATAAAACAGACGAGTCAATAGAAAAGGCGGTAGAAGCTTTAAAAAAAGACGATGAGTCAATTCATTTTGATTATGCGGAAATGGAGCTTGCTAAAATTAATGATTTAGATTCTGAGTTGAACTACATAGGAGAGGTTGTTTTGTTTTTATTTTTTGGAATTCTATTTTCCGTTATGGGGATTATCTTGGTAGAAAAGGTTGAAATTGGATTATTGTATCAATTATTAATGCTCGCATTAATCTTGATAGTTTCTTGGCAAATGAGTTTTAAGGAGTGGAGTATCAATTTAATTAAAATATTTTCAAAGAATGTAAAATATCGTAACATTAAAAAATGAAACTACAATTTGATTCCAAACAACAATATCAAATAGATGCTGTAAATTCAGTAACTAGTCTATTCAACGGACAGCCCTTAAATAAGGGAGATTTTGAATTGGAAATAGAAAAGAACAGTGGACAGATGATTATTGATGGTGGATTTGTGGTTGGTAATAATCTGTTATTAAAAGAGGAAGAAATAATTAAAAATCTACATATAGTTCAAGAGCAGAATAAATTAGAAAAAGCTGATGCTGAAAACTTGAATACTAGATTCGGAACTTTCAAATATGGAGAAAGAAGATATGGTGAGTCTTCGCAAAAACTTAAAGATGGTTTAAACTTCTCAATTGAAATGGAAACAGGAACAGGTAAGACTTATGTTTATCTGAGAACCATTCATGAATTATATAAAAAATATGGTTTTAAAAAATTTATTATTGTTGTGCCTAGTGTGGCTATCAAAGAAGGTGTAATTAAAAATTTAGAGATTACAAAAGAGCATTTTAACATTCTTTATGATAATCCCGAGATGGACTTTTATGTTTATGATCCAAAAAAGCGTGGATTGCTTAAGAACTTTGCCACAACTAATTCTCTCCAAATATTAGTTATTAATATAGATTCATTCGCTAAATTTAGCCAAGAGAAGAAGAAAGGCAATATTATATACCAAAAAAGTGACTGGGGTGTGCCGATAGAATATATCCAAGCAGTGAAACCGATTGTTATCGTGGATGAGCCACAAAATATGGAAACGGAAATCAGAAAGAAAGCCATTACCAATCTTCATCCTCTCTGCACTCTTCGTTATTCAGCTACACATAAACATCATTATAATTTAATTTATAAATTAGACCCAGTAAGAGCTTATGATTTGGGATTGGTAAAAAAGATTGAAGTGGATTCGGTTTTAGAGGAAAACAATCAAAATGATCCTTATATAGAGTTGGAATCAGTGGCATCTCAGAAAAATGCTATTTGCGTGAAGCTTAAAATTGATGTGAATGAAAAGACTGGAATTAAAAGAAAAACTGTAACTATCAAAAAATCATCCAGAACCAGAACTGAGTGTGATTTACATAAGCTATCAGGTGAGCGAGAAATATATAAAGATTATATCGTTGACGCAGTAGATATAACAGCTCAGTCAATTACATTTTCCAATGGAAAAACTATTTTTGTAGGTGAAAGTTGGGGAGGATTCAAGGAAGATATAATGAAACTTCAAATAAGGCAGACTATTATTAATCATTTCGAAAAAGAAAAGAAACTTAAAGATAAGGGAATAAAGGTGCTATCATTATTTTTTATTGATAGAGTTGCAAACTACAGAGAGTATGCAGATAGCATAGTTAAAAAGGGAAAAATTGCCGAGTGGTTTGAGGAGATATTTAACGAGGTGAAAGCTAATCCTATTTTTGCGGGCATAACGTTAAATTCAGCTGAGGAAGTGCACGGTGGATATTTTTCGCAAGATAAAAAAGGACAATTAAAAGATACGAAGGGTGATAGCATTTTGGATAATGATACATATTCATTGATTATGAAAGATAAAGAGCGACTATTGTCATCCAAGGAGCCACTTCGCTTTATTTTTTCACATTCCGCTCTTCGTGAGGGATGGGATAATCCTAATGTGTTTCAAATTTGTACGCTCAATGAGACACAAAGTGAAATAAAGAAGCGTCAAGAAATTGGACGAGGACTTAGACTGCCAGTTAACCAAGATGGACAGAGAATATTTGATGACAATATAAATACATTAACAGTTATAGCTAATGAGAAATATGAAGATTTCGCCAAAAAACTTCAAACAGAAATTGAGGATGACTGCAACGTTGAATTTGGCGGAAGAATTAATAATAAAAGAAAAGAGGTAAAAATAAAATTAACTAAGGCATATAAATTGAGTGAAGATTTTAAAGAACTATGGGAGAAAATAAAACAAAAAACTCAATATCAGGTTGAGTATAAGACGGATGACTTAGTCAAAATTGCTGGAAAAGAGCTTTCAAATATTAGCATATCTGCTCCAAAAATAGTGAGTCTTAAAGCAAAAATTGGTATTACGGATGAGGGAGTAACGACGGAGCTAGCCAACGTTAGTGAAAAGAAAATTGAATATGGAAAATATGTAGCTATCCCAGATGTTTTGGGATACATTCAAAATAAAACAAAGCTTACAAAAGATACAATTCTTAAAATAATTAAAGAGTCGGGCAAAGGTAGTGAAATGGATAAAAATCCTCAACAATTCATGGATTACGCAACCATCATTATTAACGAGGCCTTAAAAAAACTGATGATTGATGGTATCAAGTATGAAAAATTAAAAGGAGAAAATAGTTGTTATGCAATGGAGTTATTTGAAAATGAAGAATTAAATAGTTATCTAGATAACGTTGTTAAGGTTCAGAACGAAGAAAAAACTCTCTATAGTCATGTTTTAGTGGATGCCCACTCAAGCGTAGAAACTCAGTTTGCTAAAGATTTAGAAACATTGGAAAAAGTAAAATTCTATTTCAAACTTCCTTATTGGTTTAAAATTCAAACTCCGATTGGTTCATATAATCCAGACTGGGCGATAGTGTTGGAAAATGATAAAAAGATTTATTTCGTGGCGGAAACAAAATCAGGAGGAGAAATCAGAGAAAGTGAAAGTGCTAAGATAAAGTGTGGCAGAAAGCATTTTGAGCAGTTAGATAATGTAAGATTCGAAAGAGTGGAAAAAGTAATTGAAATTATGAGCTAAATTTTTTTTAAAATAGTTTTAACGATAAATATATGTTTGAAGAAAAAGATGTTCAAGCAAAAGTTGTCCCATATGAAGAATATAACAAGAACGAAATAATTAAATGTCCCGTTTGTCCGTGGGTTGGTTTGCCAAAAGATGCGTTAAGAGAAGATTATGATGAAGAATCAACAATTAATTTTGATTTATCTTGCCCGAGATGCGAAAAGATGATTGTGGTTGTCCCATATTCAAAAATTAGTTAGAACGTTTTTTGAAACAAGGTAAATTTTAAGCTTAATAATTTATTTAAGATAGCTTAATGAATAAAGAAGACAATAATAAGTCAGAAATTATCAAAAAAATAGTTGCTCGTAGTGGTAATAATTTTCATTATCAAGTTGTTAATTTTTTACGGGAACTCGGTTGGAGTGTTCTTGTTAGCCCATACTACACTGATAATCTTACTGATAAGCCTAGAGAAATAGACATAATTGCCGAAAAAGCTTTTGATGTGAATACTTGGGGTTCTTCTCAATGGATGGGAACGCTTAATGTACGACTGTTTATTGAATGCAAATATATAAATAACAACAATGTATTTTGGTTTGATGTTATAGATAAACAAAGTGTAATCAGCAGAGTAATGTCGGACACTCCACTTAAAAGTCCTAAAGAAAATACAAACATAGAAAAGCATCATTATATGAAAGTTGAAAAAGTAGCTAAGCTCTTTTCTTCAGATAATGGCAACAGGGAGAACAGCGAAGTTTTCTACAAAGCAATAAACCAAAATCTTAATGCATTAATTTATTATAAGAATAAAGGAAGCTTATCTATAATTCCCAAAAGTGGAAAAACGATTAATGTTATTAGTACTTTAAATTATCCGCTTATTGTGTGTAATTCATTTGAAAATATTTTTGGAATTGATGTCGTTACTAATGATGAGCCGACAGGCGTGCAAGACAATTTTCAGTTGGAAGTAAATTACGCATACTTAAATAATATAAATGGAAACCAATCAGCTATCTCCGAATATTTTTTACTAGACGTTGTTGATTTTAGAAAATTTGATAACTTTCTTGCAATGATTGAAGAAAGTGACATTAAGACAATAAAAGAGGTTATCGCATTTAGTAGACAATAAATAATAAAAATATGTCGAACCAAGTAAAAATTACATCAAAAGGAATAAAATCGGTTCTAAAAAGATATAAGCATCCACAATCAATAGCGGAGTATATTTGGAATGGATTTGATGCGAAAGCTGATTGTGTGGAAATTATATATGATGCAAATGAAATCGGTAATATATCGAGTATGCAAATTAAGGATAATGGATATGGGATTCGGCAGGATTTACTTAAGGACAAATTCGGCCCATTCTTTGAGTCAGAAAAATTAAGTGATTCTGGAGAAAGCAAAAATCATTCGGCAATACACGGAAAAAATGGAGTTGGCAGGCTAACATTTTTTACTTTTGCCTCTAGTGCCAACTGGGAAACGACATTTCGGAAAGACGAGAAGTTATATAGATATAATGTAGAAATAAGAAAAGAATCTCTTCAGAGCTACACACAATCTAAATCAGAAGCTAAAGTTTTTGATGGAAAAAACACTGGCACAGTTGTGACTTTTAAAGGAGTAAATGAGATAAATGAAGGTACCTTTAAGGGAGTTCTAAGTTTTTTGAAAAGTGAATTTGGGTGGTTTCTAGAATTAAATAAGCACAAAGATTACAATATTAAAATTAATGGAGAGTTATTGAAATATTCAGACATAATTGGAGAACAAGAAAGTGCGGAATTCATCCATAGGGAAACAGGTACAAAATTTAATATATCGTATATACGATGGCAACAAGAAATCAATAAAGAATTTTCTAAGTATTATTATAAAAATTCTAAAAAAGATGAAGTATGGAAAGATTATACCACTTTGAATAAAAAGGGAGATCATTTCTATCATAGTGTCTTCATCCAGAGTGATTATTTTGACAATTTTAATTTTGTTAGCGATGAAAATAGTAAACAGCCGGCGATGATAGGAGGAAAAAAATCCGATGAACAGTTTAAATATCTGCAATCAGAATTAGCTAATTATTTGAGAAAGAAGAGAAAGCCGTTTCTTAAAGAATATTCAAATAAATTGGTGGAAGAATACGAAAAAGAAGGGGTATTCCCAGAATTCAAGGAAAATGAGTGGGATAAAATTAAAAAAAATGAACTGACGGATGTCATCAGGGGTCTTTATGAAACTCAGCCAAAAATATTCAGTTCATTAAATATTGAACAAAAGAAAACATTTGTGGGTTTTTTAAATTTATTACTTGATTCTGATGAAAGGGAAAGGGTTATTTTTATTATAGGAAAAATTGTGGATTTGGATGAGATTGAAAGAAAAGAACTTGCTGAATTATTGAAAAGCACTCAATTATCAAAAATTATAAAAACAATAAGTCTTATAAAAGATAGGTATAAAATAATTAGTCAATTAAAAGAACTTGTTTTCAATAAGGAAATTAATGCAAATGAGAAAGACCATATACAAAAAATTATCGAATGCCATTATTGGATTTTCGGAGAGCAATATTATTTAATTTCTGCAGCTGAGCCAAAATTTGAAGAAGTGTTGAGGAGATTTAATTATTTATTAAGGGGCAAAGATAAAAAAACAAAAATTAATCATAAGGATAAAAATAGGGAAATGGATATATTTATCTGTAAGCAAAATAAAATGGTTGATACAGTTGAAAATATAGTTGTTGAATTAAAGCATCCAAAGGTAAAGCTAGGCGATGCGGAATTAAATCAGGTAAAAAAATATCTAGATGTTATTAATAAGCAAGATGAATTTAATGGAGATAATTCTTTCTGGAATTTTTATTTAGTGGGGAATAGTTTTGATACTTCAGGTAGAATTGAAGCAGAATTGGAAAATTCTAAGTCACACGGAGAAAGATTTTTAGTTTTTAAAACTAATAATTACAAAATATATGTAAAAAAATGGAGTGAAATTTTTACAGAACTAGAGTGTAGGTATAAATATTTAGAAGATAAGCTCGAGGTAGAAAAGGGCGAGCTTATAAAAACATATAGCAGTGCTGATGAGATTATCAAACTTGCTGAGAAAAATACCGCTAGAATGAAGGAAATTTCTTGGGATAAGAAAAAAGAAAAGAAGGAAATGGTGCAGGTAAGTAGCTAATCTGATTTATTTTCACACGAAAGCAGTGTTGGATAAACAACGAAAAATGACTTATACGTTCTCTTAAATTAATAAAAAATAAAAATGGTAAAAAATAAAAAACATTCTCCATTAAAAAACAGACCTTTGCGTAGCTCAGGTCAGTCACTGGATGAAAAAATGAGGGATATTGTGTATGACTTAATATCATATATTTTTATAATATTCGTATTTTTTATTGTTGCATTGATTGAATGGACGGATAAAATTTTTAACAAACCCCCAAGTCCAATAATCTGGACTGTTATTGCAGTGGTTGCTTCAGTGTATTTTATGACAAAGATCATAAAGCTTTGGACAAGATTTAAAAATATTAAATTAGGAAGAGAGGGAGAAAAAATAGTTGGTCAAAGCTTGGAGAAACTAAGAGAGATGGGGTACGAAGTATTTCATGACACGGTTGTTGGTGAAATATTTAATATCGACCATGTAATTATTGGTCCCGCAGGAGTATTTACAATAGAAACAAAAACCAGAAGTAAGCTTGACGGAGTTCAGAAGATTAAACGCAATGGTAATTATATGATAATTGACGGACTGGGTATTGATAGAAAAACAATATTTCAGTCAAAATTACAGGCACATTGGCTCGAAGATTTTATATCAAGTTCAATTGGCTTAAAAATAGCCGTAAAGCCAGTAGTTATTTTCCCAGATTGGTTTGTTGAACCACAACCGAGAGGAGCCGATGTTTGGATTCTAAACCAAAAAGCATTGCCATCATTTTTAAAAAATGAAGGGGTTGTAATTGATGAAGATAAAATAAATTTAATATCCGCTCAAATTGAAAAATATAATAGAGATGCTAAATAAGATGAATATAAATCTTACCGACGAACAACTAAAAGAATTTAAAGAGCTTTATAAAAAAGAATTTGGAGAAAATATCTCCGATGAATACGCAATTAAAATAGTGAGCCAATTTGTGGATTTGTTAGAGGTCGTGTATAAAAAGTAAAACAGCATGGTATTTTATGAAAGAAATTTTTTGTAATAAATGTGATGCAAAAGTGACTAATGAAAATTTAGCCTGCTCAGTGTGTGGAAATGAAGGTAAATTGTATAAAATAACATTAACAGATACTGTAAAAACAACTGAAAGTTTTGCAATAAGGCAAAAGGTTAAGGGATTTAAGAAATTTATGGTTGAATTTATTTCAAGACATAAATCAAGTGGTAATTTGGAAAAACATCCTGAGGGTGTAATTGAGGAGAGACGAATTGATAAGGAGAAGAACACATATTTTCAGAAAGTAATTGATAAAAAAACTGGTGAAGTTACTCACTTGGAGGATATATCACTAAAAACTCATAGATAATTTAAAAAACAGAATGGAGATAACTACGGATGCTTACTTTTAAGTCAACCAGAAAAAAATGCCTAAATATATTGAAAATAAGGAGAATGATTTTGAGATAAAAAGCGAGGTCGTAAAAGATTTGATTAAGAATTTCAATAGTATCACATTTCCTGTCGCAATATTGCAGAATCTTTCTGAGACAATCAAGAGAAATGCTGATGCAATAAAGATGGCAAGTAAGATATTTGATGAGCAAAGAACTGTAATAACTAATTTTGTGAATGGTTTTAACCAATATTTTGCTAAGATTAAGGAGCTTCAAGATTTCACAGAAGAAGTTGCAAAAGCTTTTAAATATAAAAAACAAAGGAGAGATGTTATTTTAAAATCTGGCTGGTGGCTTACTCCGTCTATAATGCGAATTCCGGCAGGTCTATTAACCCAAGCTTTCACTGATTACGATAAAGTAGGTAAAATTGCAATAACTCGTTTGTTTGTTTCGGTTTATGAGGGAAAAAAATGTCGTTATTTAGTTGAGGTTATTAGAGAATGGCAAAAAAATAAATATTTCAGACCTTGGGAATCTCATTTAGAACAAGCTTTAAATGCTCATATTAAAGGTGAATATAATTTATCAATCCCAGTCTTATTGCTGGTTGCAGAGGGGATAGCTAAAAATTATTGTAAAGATAAAAAAATCTCTTTTAACTGGGCTAAGGGTAATGATAAGATAACGAAAGCATTAGAAAAAGCTGGTTATGATGATGAGGAAATTGAAAAGAATTTATATATGTTAGAAATTGATTTATTTTTTGCATCTATAGATGACAAAATATATCAAAATACAAGTTTATTAAAAAAGACCAGAGGTTTTCGCTATATTCTAAATAGGCATGCTGTTTTGCACGGAATAACTAGTGAGTATGGAACAAGGAAGAATTCGTTACAGGGATTTATGTTATTAGATGTTTTAAGTTTATTGAAATAAATCTAAGAGATAATCCAAACCAGATGTTTTGGTTAATAAAATAAATAAAGATAAAAAAATATGAATAAAGTAGAAATTTGTAAAAAATTAGAAAGAACGGCTGTAAAAATAGCTTTATTTAGCGGTGACCAACTACAGGGAACTGGCACGGGGGTGATTATAAAAAATAACGGTGTTGTATTAACCGCAAATCACGTCATAAGCGATTTTTGTAAAATTGCTAATCCTAAAATAATTATTATTACAAAGGATAAAAATGATAAAGTATTACATTTAGAATATTTGCCAGTGCTTTATAATGTTTCTTTTGATGCGAATATGCCAGAAAGTTTTAACTCTTTAAATATTGATTTGGCTATATTGAAACCGAAAGAAGTCGTTGATTTTGGTGACGATTATATTTCATTAGAAGACAATCTTATGCCAGTCGGAGAAGATATTATTATGGCTGGATTTCCAGATGAGATAAGGCTTCCACTTGATGTGGATTCAAAATTTAATTTTGATAATCCAGAGATGCTTGAAAAGAGGAAAGAAATTGGACAAGCACTTGATTTCTTTATGGCATTAAGAATGGCTAAAAGCGGTATGGTGGGTGCCACACATAAGATTATCATAAACGGAAATTTTAATTCTAAATCAATAAATGTTGAAGGTGCTTCTTATTGGATAGATAACGCTTCAACTTTTGGTGCAAGTGGTGGGCCTGTGGTTAATTATGAAGGCAGACTTGTCGGAATAATATGTCAAAAGGCTCTTACGAAACTCCCTCCGTATTCAGAAATAAATATTCCTTCGGGCTCCACAATGGCTTTATCGCATAAACTTATTACTTGGGGAATGTATTTGTGCGACTTATAATGAAAGTGCGTAACTAATTTGACTTATTTTCACACGAAGGTAATATTAAGCAAATGAAAACAGAACTCATATCTATAAAAGGTGATATAACAAAAATAGAAGTTGACGCTATCGTGAATTCTGCTAATCGCAGGTTACTTGGCGGTGGCGGTGTTGATGGCGTGATTCATCGAGTAGCAGGTGAAGAACTTTATAAAGAATGCCTAACATTAAACGGTTGCATGGAGGGTGAGGCTAAAATTACCAAGGGATACAATCTGCCAGCCAAATGGGTTATTCATACCGTGGGACCTATTTATGGAAATGAAAATGGGAGAGAAGCGGATATGCTCCGAAGTTGTTATACAATGAGTCTATATTTAGCTGTCGATAATGGAGTAAAGACAATTTCTTTTCCAAATATTTCTACTGGAGTATATGGTTATCCGATTGATGAAGCTTCATTAATTGCAGTGCAGGCTGTTAAAGATTTTCTCGAGGAAGAGGAGCATCAAATTGAGAGAGTATATTTTGTCTGTTTTTCAGATGATGACCATAAAATATATAAAAATCTTTTAAATTAGCAATGAAAAATCTCAAAGACCATATCTATTACAGTGAGCTTTACGATAGATTCACTATCGAGGAGTGTCAGGAGTTGGAAAAAAGCGATGGTCTTACTTCGCTAGATCATAAAGATAAGGCTGTGGCTAAAATAAAAAAAGACTTTTTTGATAAATGTGTTGCTCCAGTTGCAATATATTTTATGAAGGGTGAGCGGTATTGCGATAAAGAAAAAACTATTCAAGGTTGGTTGGAGAAAGATTTGGCTTTGGATGAAAAGTTGGAAAATGCCATTGAGCCAGAGGGAGTGCGTTGTATCAAGTGCAGTTCTTCTAAGATGAAATGTATCTCTCGAGACTTAATGAATTACTCAAAAGACAAAGATGAAATTGTATTTATGTTTCAATGCGAAAAATGCAGTAAGCGAAGAGCTTATTGGGAAAACGGAAAAGAATGGGAAGCAAAACCTATTTTGTGTCCGAAGTGCAGTGCACACTTACAATCGGAGCATCAAAGAAAAGGCAATTTTATTGAAACAATATATACTTGTTTGGATTGTGATTACAGCGAAGCAGAATCAATGGATTTAACTAGAAAAGAAGAGGAAGATATGGTGGATGTTAATTTCGAAGCTAATCGCAAGAAATATTGTCTATCATCTGAAGATGGCGTAAGATATTCAGCTGAAGTAGGACATATGAAAGCAATAAAAGATTTGACTGATGATGCAAAGGAGAGAAAATCGAACACTAAGTTATATGATGAAATTTCAAAAATCAAGAAGCTGACGATTGTTGAGCTACAATCACTTCTTAATCCTGCTCTCGAAAAAGCTGACTTTACTAGTTTGGAGTTCGAAAAACCAGAGATTCAGAAAGATGTTATTCTTAGTTTTAGCTTGCAAGATAATAAAATTGGCAGAGAAAAACTAGTTAGCATTCAGGATTTTCAGATGTTAGTAAAGAAGACTTTATCTTATACTAACTGGAGACTTATGAGTGAGGGTGCTACTTACAAGCTAGGGTTTTTATCTGGAAGACTAAGGGGAGTTGAGGGAGAGGAAGATTTGAAAAGACTGGCGAAAGGAAACTTAAAAAATAAGAAAATTAAAAGAAGAGGGAAAGTGGATAACTAATTTGACTTAATTTGTCACGAAGGTAACATTGGAAAAACAATAAAAAATCCAATGTTATTTTTTAAAAAACAAAACTTAATAAAACTCAGTGAAGCTGGAAAATTATTTCTAAACTATTGTGAACTAGAAAAAGAGATGGCATCTGCTTCTGTTTATGAATATGGGAAGGTTATTAAATGGACTGTGAATATTCTTGGCGATTTGAATGTTTCAGAAATAAACGAGGATTGTATTGAAAAACTCAAAAGAGAATATAAGCTAAGAGAATTAAAACCAACAACTAGAGCTCATAATTTATCTGTAATCAAAGAATTATTGAGATTCTGTCAAAATGAATTGCATCTTCGGGTTATGGATTTTGATAAGATAAAAAGACCTAAAATTCCCAAACGGAGAGTGGATTATCTAACTGAAGAAGAGTTGATGCATTTTTTCAGTTCTATTGGCAAAAGAAATGGGAGGGATTTGAGGTTCAGGGCTTTTATCTCAGTTTTAATTTCAAGTGGATGCAGAATAGGAGAGGCTTTAAACTTAAAAATTAACGATATAGACTGGGAGAAAAAAGAAGCATTGATTATCGGCAAGGGCAATAAACAGAGAAAACTATATTTTACCGAATGGTCGTTAGAGTATATTCGTGAATATATCAAAAAGAGAGGCTATGAGGGAGAATTTATTTTTGTAGCGGAAGGAAAGACAAATCGCTGGGATAGGAATGATGCTCAGAAAAGTTTTAGAAGATATCGCAGATTGGCAGGATTAACTGAAAGTACCACCGCCCATACGATACGTCATAGTTTCTCCACAATTTTAATGAAAAAAGGTGTCAGTCTAGGTCATATTCAAGTATTATTGGGTCATTCTGATATTCAAACAACTAGCAGGCATTATCTGGGGATTTTAAGCGATGATGAGGCCAAGCAAGCCCACGAAAAGGGGATGAATATGGATTCGTGGCTATGATGATGGATTTTTTTGGCTGTTTGAGTTATACTGAAACCATTAATAATTCTTCATTTTAAGTTACTTGCTTATGAAAAAAGTAATAATCTATTCGGTGATATTCTTTGTTGTCGGAGCTGTTTTATCTCCAGTTATTGGAATGGCTATCGGGGAAACTAGAAATTTGATTTTGGGACTTGCTCCAGAAGAATCAGTTTTAGAACTTGCTGATAAAATAGACCAAAACAAGGAAGACAATGAAAATAAAATGCAGGAAATGCAGACGCTCATAGAACAACAGAAAGCGACAATTGACGAGCAGACTCAGAAGTTATCGCAAGCAGAGGGCTCAATTGAATCTCAGAAGAGTCAAATAGCAAATGTGCAAGCTGAGGCGGTCAAATCTAGGGATTGCTCTGCAGATGTAAATCAATATTGTGTTTCCGACAGTTTTTATACAAAGGAAAAGTTTGATAAGTATATGGAAAGATATGAGGATTTTGGAAAGAAAGAATATGAAAAATATAAGGAAAAATATACCAAAGTTTTCAACGATTGTCAGCAAGCATTAGCTTGTAAATAGTAATTCCTCCCACGAATCACCTCCTTTCTAGGGAGTATTGGTGTACACTTAGTCGCTTAAAACCGACTAGGAACAAACCTAACTAGGTCGTTTCATTCTAATTTATTAGAATGAGAACCGCTTTCTTTGAATGACTTATCGGGAACCGCAAAAGATAAAATCCCACATTTTGTAAAAAATTTGCGGGAGTGATAAACTTTTATACTTGCATAATTACAAAAACAGGACACTCAATGGATGGGTGTTTTTTTAGTTTATGTTGGGAAATGATTCGTTTCTAGGGAGCGATTTTATGCATTTTTGGGAGTGACAACTTTCCTCTATATAAATAAAAAACCCATCTTTCCCTAGGGAAAAGATGGGGTTAAATAAATATTTTAATCGGTACAGTCATTCGACCAATACGATTCTGAATAATACAGGTGCAGTTATTGTTGGTTCAGGAGGAACTACTACATCGGCAACTGTGATATATGCAACTTTTGTTACAGAATCAGTTCCTAAACTGTTGCTGGCGGTTAATCTGACGGTAAAAATACCAGGCGAAAGATAAGTGTGAGTGGGATTTTTCTCTGAGGAAGAATACCCGTCTCCGAAATCCCAACTCCAACTAGTGGGGTTATTGGTTGAATAGTCAGTAAAACTGACAGTTAAAGGAGCAGTTCCGGTAAACAGACTAGCAGAAAAATTAGCTATTATAGGAGGTCTGATTATGAGTTCAATTTTGCCATATTCGTCTTTGTCAGACTCAGAAGAAATATCGTGATCGCCATCATCTTCTTCCACGTCAACAAAGAAGTATATTTTAACAAAACCATTTATTACTGGAAAACTTTTACTCGTGCTACCGCGAGACACAGTGACTGTTTGACCGTTTGATGAAACGGCAATTAATACTGGACTCATACCTTTTTCTTCTCGTTCTCCTGGGTCGATATCAAAAGAGCTATCTTCATCAATCTTGGTATCGTTTTCATCAAAGTCTCGTTTGTTCTCAATCCGATAATCCGAGTCTACATCTTCGGCTTCCCCCGAACTTCGGTTTTCGACTTCCATTCTGCCTTCAACTTGAAGGCTTTGTCCCCAATAGAGAGTTTTGTATATCTCTTTAACCCAACTTCCTCCTAGCTCTTTTAAATCAAAACTGTTGATATGGAGGTCAGGGTCAGAATCGGAAGATGTGGGTTCGGGGTCGTTATAAGTTCCTCCATATGATGAAGGACCAATTTGAATGGTAATTGTGCCTCCACAAAGTTCAGCCCTTGCGGCTGGAACGTACAGCGGAGTGAAAAATAGAAGTAATATCAAGATTATTTTTATCTTCATTATTTTTATCCTCCCTTGAGTTAGGCTATTAGAATGCAGGACAAGCATCCATGATTTCAAAACATATTGCTCTGCTTGCAGAATAACAAGTGGTTTGAGTAACTCGAAACCATACTTGAGCATCCAAGCAATCTACATTGGGTGGATACCAAGCTGCATCACCGACTTTACGAACAGTAGCTTCTACGGTTTTAGAACTGTCGGAGAAATCGACGTAAGGAGCGTTGTTTTGAATGAAAGCGATTGGCTGAGTGAAGCCGTTATCACTTCCGTATCCATATCCAGCCCAACGATTGTTATCGTCATTAAATGGAAATCTTATTCCAAAATGAAGATGCACTGTTCCACCTAGATAAGGTCCTATCTCAGCAATTTTATTGCCCTTTTCTACAGTTGTTCCCGCAGAAATATTTTTTAAGTGTGCATATAGCGCTACAAACTCCTCTCCACTTGATAATTTATGTTTAATAATAAGTCCGCCTCCATTACGACCAACGCCACCATATCCACCGATACTCATGCTATTATGCAAAACCGTACCATCGGCAATTGCGTACACATCGTCACCTTCATTGGCTCTAATATCTTGAGCAAGATGAACGCCTCCGGGATAACTTTCATTTTCTCCATGCCATCCTAAAAGCTTTGCACTTCCTTCCGTTGGCCAGCAAAATCCATTAGGCATTGTTCCTCCCGGACACTCTGCCAGACAGCTTTCGGATAGTAACATCACGAATACGACAATAAACAAACATACTGATTGATGAAACATGGTAAACCTCCATTTTTTAAGTTTTCAAACAACTGCATAATATGCAATCCCTATGACTGCACAGAAAATACTTAAATGTTTTTAAAATATTTTTTGTGCAGTCATTATTTTCTACCTTTAATTTATGGCAGTAAAACTTTTCACCATTTCATTAAAAAGTGGATTTAACATATTTCTTTCACATAGATCATTTTCCTTTTGGGTAGTTTCAGCATCATTTAAATCAGTTGCTGAGCGAAAACTTCCCAGAAGAAATTCATTATTATCTGTGTTTATCCTTGCGGTAACATAACAACCGCTAAACATTCCTTGCATCCATTCGCTTTTTATATTATGGAGTTCGCTCGATTTTTTTTGATTTTCGGGAACCACTGATATAGCGGTTGACTCTAGCTTTACATCGTTCTCATTATAAAAAGAAAATCCTACAATATTACATTCTTCTGGCATTTTATTGCAATCAATGGCACAATCTCCAAGGCCCAAACAAGAAGATTTAAACTTCTTTGTCTTCCAATTTTCTGGATATTTAACCTCAAACCCATACTCTTCATTTTTATAAACTTGCCAATTACTTGTGTCTATTTCTCCAATATCAGCTTCTTTCTTATTTTGATTAGCGTCATTTGGAATAATTATTTTTTCTTGTAAAATTTCCTTATTATTTCCTTCTTTATTTTTCAGAAATAAAAAACCAACCCCAGCTATCAATACAAGCGAAATTACAGATATTAATACGATTATTGATTTATTTTTCATTAGATTTGTGTATAATTTAGTTATTTTAACTTGTTTTTAAATTAGCACCTATATGCCTATTAGTCAATAAAACTACAAAGTTGTAAAGAGGAAATGAAAATGTCATATTTTTTGTCGAGAAATGTTTCGTTTCCAGGGAGTGTTTTTATGCATTTTTACCAGTGGGTAACTTTCCTTGACTTTTAGATATAATTAGCTATAATTAGATATAGTTAAAATATATTTAAATCAATATGAATAACAGATTTCAAAAAAGGGTCATTTTGACGCAAGAGATATTACAAAAAATCTCAAAAATAGACGAATTTAAAGGTCTCTGGAGGGGGAGCATAAGACTTAGTCCACAAATTCTGGGCAGGCTCAAAAGAAGTGTGATTATTACCAGCACAGGGTCTTCCACTCGTATTGAAGGCTCGAAAATGTCCGATGACGAAGTAGCAAAGCTTCTGCAAGGATTGAAGTCAGCTCCACCCAAAGGAAGAGACGCTCAAGAGGTGGCTGGATATGCAGATTTACTTGGAAGAATTTTTGATAATTGGAAAACTTTTAAAATCACCGAAAGTTATATTTTGCAGTTTCATAAAATATTGCTTAGTTTTTCAGATAAAGATGAATTGCATAGGGGTAAATACAAAACAACTGATAATAGAGTTGTCATGATAAAAAAAGATGGAGAGGAAGTTACTGTTTTTGATCCAACTCCACCATATCTGACAAAAAAAGAGATGGATGATGTGTTATTTTGGTTAAAGGAGGAAACAAAAGAAAAGAGCTCACATTCGCTGATTCTTGTTGCAAACTTCATCTTTGAATTTCTGGCAATTCATCCATTTCGTGATGGAAATGGAAGGCTTTCAAGAGCGCTAACCACACTGCTCTTGCTTAAGGCTGGCTATACCTATGTGCCATATGTTTCATTAGATGAAATTATTGAGGAAAGAAAGATTGATTATTATTGGGCATTGCGAAAAACTCAATCTAAGCACAAGACAAAAAATGAGGATATTGCACTCTGGCTTAATTTTTTCTTAGATGTTCTTTTGGAGCAGATAAGAAGAGCTAAAGAAATAATGGATAAAGATCAGCCCGAAAAATTACTTTCGGAAAAGCAACTAAGAATTTATCAATTGTTTGAGGCTGATGAATTGAGTGTTTCAGAGATTGAAAAAATGCTCAACAGCTCAATCCCGATGCCAACCATCAAACAGGCTCTGTCGAGGCTGGTTGATTTAAAATTGATTGAAAGAATCGGAGTAACGAGAGGAGCAAGATATAGAAAATTATAATATGTTAACTTTATACTTGCATAATTACAAAAATATGAAATTAGGATGTTACAAAGAATATGGCTTAAAGTGGGGATTTATTGGTAAAAAATGTTATTATTCTTGACTAAATGTAACATTTATGTTACATTTAGACTATAAAAATGTTACTATTATATTATTATGAAAAATGAAAAATTAATCCCAAGGCAAGAGATGATTCTCTCTTTTATCGAAGGAAAAGGGAGTGTTTCTGGCGGTCAAATAAGTGAGCATATAGCGAAAGAACTAGGCAAGATAACGAGAATGACTATCTCTAGAGATTTGGAAAAAATGATTCAGGCGGGTTTAGTAGAAAGGCGGGGAACTGCTGGGCGAGCTGTCACATATCAACTTTCCTCCAAATATCCGATTGCAAAGAAAATTGACGTGGAAGAATATTTCTCGCGACCATTTTCAGAGCGAGAAGCAAAGCCATTGTTTAATGATGAGATTTTATCTGTATTAAATGATAGTATTTTTTCAGGAGAAGAAATGGAAATATTAGAGAAGGCTAATGAGAAATATATCGAAACAAGAAATAAATTAGCTAAGGATAGCCCGACTATTTTCCGAAAAGAATGGGAGCGTCTAATAATAGAACTATCTTGGAAATCTTCAGAGATTGAAGGAAATACATATACCTTGCTTGAAACAGAAATGCTCATCAGAGAAATGCATTTCGCCAAAGGAAAAAATAAATCAGAAGCGCAGATGATATTGAATCACAAAAAAACACTTGATTTTATTTTGACCAATGATGAATATTTCAAGGACATCACTTTGGATAAGATTATAAAAATCCATGAGCTTCTGACGGAAAAAATAGATATCAAAAAAGACTTCAGGGATCATCCGGTCGGAATCACTGGAACGATTTATCGACCCATACCCAAGAAAAAAGACATTGCAGTTGTTATGAAAAAATTAGTAGAAGTTCTTGAGAGAACAAAAAATCCTTTTGCCAAGTCCTTTATCGTGCTCATTATGATTGCTTATATTCAACCATTTGAGGATGGCAATAAGCGTACTTCGCGCATCATTGCTAATGCTATCTTGCATGCCCACAGCAAATCCATGCTGTCATACAGAGATGTTGACACTATCGAATACAAAAAAACCATGATATTGTTTTATGAGCAAAATAATATTTCTTATATAAAGGAAATATTTATGCAACAATTTGAATTTGCGGTGGAAAATTATTTTGGATAAAACTAGGTCGTTTCATTGTAAATAGTTTATTTACTTTGAGAACCGCTTTGAATGACTTATCGCCAGTCTGCAACGCTTTGCGCGTAGCAATGCGGGCAGAGGTGTTTTTTTGTTTTCTTTGTGGTATAGTTTAAAAGTAATAATTAAATAAAAATAAAAAATGAAAAAAATAACATGGGCAGTTTTTGTTTTTGTATTTTTTCTTAGCGCAATAGGGGTAGTAGCGCAAGGAGAAAAAGAGAACAAATTCGATAAACCAAGTGAGGCGAAAAATGTGAAAATTTCAAAAAAGAATGTTCTCTCTGAAAATGAAAGAAAATCTTTTGATGAGATTGAGAGGGTCTTAAAAGGAAAACCGGCAAAACCATCTCCCACTCCAGATTTGTCAGCTGGGGGCGCAACGGGAATATTGGGAAATCAGATTCCGACTGGTGGCCAACGATACGCAATCTTGGTGGGTATGGCAAACTATGCTGGAAAAATAAATGATCTTTGTGTAACTGCTGCTAAGACAGGGAAAAATTTTCCAACTGTAGAAGATGAATTAGCCTATTATTGCAAGGATGAAGATGCTTTGAATATGAAGAAAGCTTTGATTGATGAATATAACTATAGTGATTCAAATATTTTTATTTTTAGCGATGCCAATGCAAGATTTAATGCTATAAAATCTAAAATTGATGAACTAGTGGGAACTGAGACAACTCCAGCAAAAATGACTGCCAATGATGAATTAGTATTCTTTTTCAGCGGACACAGCTCAACTGGCGTTGCTTATGACGAAGCAGGATTGCAACTTGATAACGATGAACCTTTAGATGAGGCCATGTTTATTTATGATCAGGATTATAGCGAAGTTGATTATGCAAACGGTATCAATTATGTACCAGGAAATTCTTCCTATATCTGGGATGATCAACTCCGGGCGTGGTTTGCCGACGCCCCAACTAAAAGAATTATTTTTGCTTTTGACACTTGTAATGCAGGCGGGATGAAAGATCTTGAATCCGATGGAAGAGTCTTGGCGATGTCCAGCACTGAATATCAGAGTTCAATGACTTATTACTTAGGCGGGTATAATAATGGAACTATAGATAGTCCTATCTATAAAGAAAGCGAAGGATTGTTTGCTCATTATTTTGTGAAAAGGGCGATGACAGATGGGCTAGGAGATGGATTTAACCCGCTCAATAAAAGAAGTGTTAATCCCTTAAAATATGACGGAAAGGTGGCGATAGAAGAAGCTTTTAATTACGCTTATCCTATTATTAAAACAATACAAGCTCCAGTTTTGAATGATAAATTTTATAACGACTTATTGCTTGGCTACCAGCTAAACAACTAATTCTTTTTATTTATTAAAAGCCGCCAGAAAATGGCGGTTTTTTTGTTAGATGAATTCAAGAATTTAGAGCCCTCTTTTTTGAGATATAACACGGGCTTGCATTTTTATGAAATAGGAATAGAATAGGAAAGGTTTTGTGAAAATTTAAATTTCCAAACATAAAAGACTAATTGATATATAAATCAAAAGGTGCTTTTTTTATTTTTTTAAAAAACATCTTTTGGGACACTAAAATATGGTCAGGAAAACAATTGTTAATTATTTTGCAGTTTGCATAAGTATTTTGAGCGTGTATTTATTCTCATCAAGTTCGGTTTTTATCCAAGAATTTTTTCAGAAAAACTCAGAGCATGAATTGATTGAGGTATTTTTTGTCATTGCCTTTCTTTTCGTCTTGAGTTTTGTTATATTTTATGTTTCGCATATCATTAAATTACCTTCTTTCGTTTTTGCTATTTTTTTTGGGATTGCCGCCCATGATGCTCTTATCCCGATAACAGAAAGCAAGGAAATTCTAGGTGTAATCGTTGGCTTGGGCGCGACCCTAATTCTTTTTGGCGGTGGTATTGAGACTCCTTTTGCTAATTTTAAAAAATTGATCTTTAAAATACTTTCACTTTCTTTTGTGGGATTGTTTCTCACTGCATTTCTTTTTTCTTGGACAGTTTACGGCATCTCGTTGCTTTTGGGACACCCTATCTCTATCGTGGTATCGATGCTTTTGGGAGCAGTTTTAGCTTCTACCGATCCGGCTGCCATTATTCCCATTCTTAAAAATTTACGTTTTAAAAAGAGAACCACCAAAGATATTATCATTTCCGAAAGTGCCGTTACGGATGTTACCGGAACATTGCTAACGGTGGTTTTTATCTCGATGATAATGGCCGGTGTAAAATTTGGTTCGTTAAACCAATGGTATGGACAAGTTTTTTCTGCGCAAAGCGGGACAATCCTTTTCAAACAACTTTTCTTTGGTATAATTTTTGGTTTTATCGGTTACATTCTCTTGGAAGGGTTAATGAAATTTAAGAAAAAGTATGAACAAGAATTTGAAGCTGATTCCGCCTTTTTCCTTTTTGTGCCGATTGTAATTTTTACTATGGCAATTTCTTTTGGCGGTAGCGGATATTTGGCAGCTTTTATCGGCGGCTTGCTATTTAGCCTTACGGAGCATCTTTATGAGACGGAACGTTTTTTTAATAATGTTATCGATGGTTTTCTAAAGCCAATTATATTTATTTTACTGGGTTCTATTATTGATGTGCACTCACTAATTGCTTATGCTCCGCTGGGAATTATAGCTTCACTTGTTTTTATGCTAGTGATTCGACCAGTGAGTGTTTTTATATCTTTGACTCCTTTTTACTTTTGGGGAAAAGAAAAGATGACTTGGAAGGAAATGTTGTTTATTTCTTCGGTGCGGGAAACTGGCGCTATCCCGGCAGTTTTGATGGTGACTATCGCTAGCTTGGGTATTCCTCAAATAGAGGGGTTAGTCGAGGTGGGGATGTGGGTTATTTTGATGACTCTTATAATAGAGCCACTTCTTTTACCATATATTGCCAAATATCTAAAAATTGCAGAACCAATTAAAGATAAAAAAAGAGTAGATTTAAACGGAAAACCCGTTGCAGTCTTGGTTACTCGAGGGAAATCCTTTATTGAACGGTTACCTTTTGTGACGCAGTGGGTAACTTTCCATGGCGTTAAAAAAGTGGCTATTTTATTGTGCTTGGAAAATAATTATTCTCTAAAACTTGTCCGGGAAACTGAAGAATTGGCCCAAAAAGAATTTGAAAAAATAAATGCAATTCAAATAGAAAAAGATCTTCCGGAAATAGAGTTTTCTTTTGTGAATCGAAAAGGATTTTTGCATGATAACATTGAAATAATCTCCAAGGAAAATAAAAACGTTACGGTTATTTTTGTAGGAAAGAAAATGTTAGACTATAGATTGAGTAAAATAAAAAATTTAACGGTACCTTTTTACTTTGTAGATTAATTATTAGCGTAACACTTTTTTGTTTGTTGAAGTTGCGAGAGTAGATTGCAAGATTTATCTGAACTTTATTTCTTTTTCAGACGGTGCTAGAATTAAGGAGTATTTAGATAGAGAAAATTAATGAATGATATTTATAAAATACTTAAAGATCTAGGGATAAGTTTCAAGGAGTACAATCATCCGGCGGTTTTTACCGTGGAAGAAGCCTTGCTGCATAAGGGAGAAATTGATGGAGCTAAGATTAAAAATTTATTTCTCAGAAACAAAAAAGGCGACAAACATTTTCTTTTTATTACCGACGCGTTTAAAGATATCGATCTCAAGAAACTTTCTGAGGTGACCGGAGAAAGGAAGCTGGGCTTTGCCTCACTAGAGCGATTGCAAAAATATTTGAAATTAACTCCCGGGTCAGTTTCTCCTCTAGGAATAATTAATGATGTAAGTAAAGAAGTAACTATCCTTTTGGACAAAGAACTTTTGTATAATAACGATAAACTCAATTTCCATCCTAATATTAATACCTCCACCATTCAAATTTCCAAAGATGATTTTTATAAATTTCTCCGCTGGGCAGGCAATGAAGTGAAGGAAATTGAAATTTAATATTGCAAGGCTTAAATAATAAACAAACTATTTTTTAACCATTGTTCTTTTTCGGGCATAGCTGAAGCTTTTAACTGGAACTCCTATAAAAATATTGATTTTATTGTTTTTGATCCGTGTTTTGGTGTATAATGGGAATATAAAAAATTAAAAATAAAAAAATGAAAACACACTCTCCAGACGATGCATTGCTTTTTATAATTTTGATTTTGGGAGCTTTATTTGTAGTTGTTTTAGCTGTTGTCATTTTTCGTGGATTTAATAAGTCTAAAAATAAAGATATTTCAGGACTTCCAGAAAAATCAACAACAGGAAAAGAATTACTTCTCTTGCTTGGCGTACCATTTATTATTTATACAATTTTTTCATTTATAACATTAATTCCTTTACTCGAAGGAAGGAGAAGTGGATCTATGGGGGTTGCTCCGGTTTTTTTCTTTATGGGCATATTTTTCTTGGTGCCCTTAGTTTCGGTATTGTTTTCTTTATTTTTAAAGATTTTAAAAAAGAAAGGATATTTATTATATGTGACTAGAGAGCCTGGTGTGATTTATTTTTTTTCTTGGGGTCTTATTTTATTCACGTTTTCTTTTCTGATAGTAGGTACTTTAATATTTGGAGTATAAAAAACTTAGCTATCAAGCTCTTAAATTAGCAGGCCTAAAGAATTTTCAATTTAGACTATAACACACATTTAAAACTCTTAATAAAAAACTTACAATGGGTGAGTTTTTTATTTTATAAAGTATGCTTAAGTCAGATAAGCCATTTAAAAAAGTTATTACATCAAATAAACTAAAATGAAAACCGAAAAAATATATCTAAAAGAAGGTTTGACGGAGGAGAATTATCCTTTGCTTTTGGCGTGGTTTGGTGATTTGGAAATTATGAAATATATTGGCTGGGTCAAAAGAGGTCTGGCGCTAAAAAATATTAAAGAGCTAAAAGATTTTATCGCCGAATTAGAAAATGGAATTATTTTTGGAATTTATAGCCAGGATGATAAATTTATTGGTTACACGTCGCTTAGTGATTTTAAAGGTAAAGAAGAATGCGAATTTGGGATATTTATTTTAGATAAAAATTATTGGGGCCAGGGCATTGGCGAGGATGTAACGCGGTTAATGCTCAGATATGGTTTCAATCAGCTCGAAATGGAGAAAATAATTTTGAGTACTAGCGAATTTCACATCAAAGCTATTGCCCTTTATGAAAAAATGGGATTTGAAAAAACTCAACTAATTCCAGAAGATAGAACAATTTATCATAACAATGAATGGCTGTTAAGCGGAACGGTGGAGATGGAGATTAAACAAGAGAATTTTCGTTATCGAAACTTAAAACAGTAAAAGAGTTTATCCTTGCAATTAGAGATACACATCGAGTGGGTGGATATTTTTAAAAAAATAAGGAATTAGATTAGTATTGAAATAAAGAAAATTAAAGATAAAAACTGAATTTGGAAATGATACTCTTAAAATTCAGTTTTTTTATTTTTGGGTCATCTTTTCCTTGACAAAAACTGTAGATTTGCTAGGCTAAAATATTAAATTAAAGCCTTCAAAATTCTATCTGCAGTTTGAAAATAGGTATCCTCCTTAATTCCTATGAGTAAATAAAAAGTATCCAACTTCTATTTATTAGAAGAAGGATATACTCTGTGGATAGAATTTTGAAGGTTTTTTGGTTGCCACTACCAATTACCAATTTATACGAATATACGAATAATAAAAAATTGTTATATTGTTAAATTGTTATATTGTTAAAATACAAAATTATATATTTCAATGACCGATGACTTAATGACTAATGGCTGATGACGCCAATTTTTTTATGTTTTAAATGTTAATATGCTAACGTGCTAATGCGTTAAAATGCTAATCCGCCAGCTGGCGGAGTTAACATGTTCCATGCTATGTGTTATCATATTAGTAACAAAGTTAATTATAATCTTAAAAAATATGCAAATAAAAAACTTGAATGTTTACTTTTTTGTTTTGATTTTAGTAAGCATCACTGCAGCTACTTTCTTTTTATTCCAACCATTTTTGTCCGCTATAATAATGGCTGCAGTTTTGGCGGCTACTTTTCATACTCCTTACCAATATTTGGCCAAAAAAACCAAACGCCCTCATGTTAGTTCCCTACTAACATGCTTTCTGGTTTTATTTGTGATAGTTTTGCCGGTAACAGCTATTACCGGATTGGTGGCCAATGAGGTTAACCACGCTTATCAAAAAATAATTGCTGAAGATAATTTTTATCAAAATCATGTCGTTAACTATCTGGAGATTTTCAAAAACTCGCAGTTTGCCAAATCAATCAATTTAAATAATTTTCTTGATCAAAATCAAATTAATAAATCAGTCGAGAAAATAAGCAGCGGAGCGTTGTCATTCGTCCAAGCAGTTTACCAAAATGTGGTTGGATCAGTGATTTGGACATTTGTTATGTTCTTTACCTTGTATTATTTTTTGGTGGAAAGCAAGACTATTATAAGAAAGATAATGTACTTAAGTCCGCTAAAAGATGAATACGAAGCAGTATTGACGGGAAAATTTTCTTCAATGGTGCGAGCAACCCTTAAGGGAACTTTGATAGTGGGAGCGGTCCAGGGAATATTAGGTGGAATTATGTTTGCTATTGCTGGCGTACCTTCTTTTATAATCTGGGGAATTATTATGGTAGTGCTCTCAATTATCCCGGCCATTGGTTCAGGTTTAGTTTGGGCGCCGGTAGGACTTATTATGTTATTTACTGGCAACATCTGGCAGGGGATTTTTATTCTAGCTTTCGGCACAGTGGTTATTTCTTTTATCGATAATATTTTAAGGCCCAAGCTAGTAGGAGGCGATACGGCTATTCATCCGCTTTTGGTTTTCTTTGCGACTTTGGGTGGTATCATATCTTTCGGAATAATGGGCTTTATTATTGGTCCGGTAATTATGGCTTTATTTTTAACTCTTTGGGATATTTATGGCAAGGAGTTCAAGACCCAATTAAATAAGTACAATGCTTGATTTTTATCAAAATTTGCCTGAAAAAATAAATCCGGTGATTTTTTCCGTAGATTTTTTTTCTGTCTACTGGTATTCGCTGATGTATTTAATTGGATTTATAACAGTGGCAGGGTTGCTTTACTGGCGAATCTATAAAAAAGAAGCTAATTTTTCTTGGGATGATATCTTTGAGTTTCTGTTAAATTCTTTTTTGGCTATTGTAATTGGCGGGAGAATCGGTTATGTTGTTTTTTATAATTTAAATTATTTCTTGGTTAATCCGCTTGAGATAATCTGGCCATTTAATCCAAGTGGAGAATTTACGGGAATTTATGGAATGAGTTATCATGGCGCAGCGGTTGGTTTTATATTGGCAACTTATTTTTTTTGTAAAAAAAGAAAGATCAGTTTTTTAAAATTAACAGATTTTATTTTACCTGCCATACCGGCGGGATATTTTTTTGGTAGAATCGGAAATTTTTTAAACGGCGAATTGTACGGTAGAATAACGACTAGCAAGTGGGGGATGGATTTTGGCGATGGACTAATTCGCCATCCTTCGCAATTATATGAAGCGTTCCTTGAAGGAATTTTTTTATTTATAATATTGTGGTTAGTGAGAAATAAATTATCTAAGCATAGAGGGATGATTAGCGGATTGTATCTTTTGGGTTACGGAATATTTAGATCTAGCATTGAATTTTTTCGAGAACCGGATGCACAATTAGGGTTTATTTTTAATTATTTAACAATGGGACAAATATTGTCTTTGATTATGATATCTGGAGGATTATATTTGATAAATAAAAATGTTAAGCATTAGAGCATTATTTATAATTTTCGAAAACCTCCTTTTGGTTGTCATCCCAGAAAGTAAAATTTCTTAGCGACGTAAGGAGCGTTAGAAATTTACTTATGTGGGATCTCTATCATATACAATCACAGATTTATTTAAGTTTTAGATTCCACATAGATGATTTTCCAAAAGCTCTCCGTCACTGTGGTTCGCTAAGAAAATCTATCTTCTGGAATGACAAGAAATATAAATAACGCTCTCAATTTTTACAAATAAAAAAATCCCAGTTAAATAGTGCGGATTACCGCAATTTAACGGGACAAGAAGTATGGAAAATAAGAAAAAATTAATTATTGAGTTAAATAAGAAACATTCCGAAATGTTTCAAGCCCAGCGCTTGGAGCGAGAATTGTATTTATCCAAACATCCTACCAACGTAATGGTGTTTAAATGCATGGACGGCCGGATTCATATGCCGACTGTGACATGTACCCCGCTGGGAATAATGAAACCCTTTCGCAATATCGGCGGAAGATTTGATTTGGGCTGGCCACTGCTTAATGAATCTTTCGATCAAAGTATAAAAAAAGCGGTAAAAAAAGGAAACCGAACTTTGGTTTTAGTGACCTATCATTATTCGGAGGGTGATGAGAATCGTGGTTGTGCTGGATTTCATTATAATCGTGAAGAATCAAAAAAGTTTACTGAAAGTTTTCGTAGCCAAATAATGCAAACCTACGGTGAGAATAACGGAGTTGTGTTTCCTATTTTAGTGGGTTTGGAAACGGACAAAGATGCTTTGATTTTTCACGGAGCAAAAGGAAAGATTTTGGACGTCTCAACTATTACCGACAGTTCCGAGAAAAATTTAATTTCTTTATTCAGCAAACTTTATCCTTTGATGCCAGAAAGAATTTTAGAAGATTTAATTCCTCTCGTAGCTGGAAATATAAAACGTATAGCGGAAACTAAGAGCAAAGGAAAACCGCTAGATCAATTGGTTCACGGAGAGTGGGTTTTGGCAGTGGGTAAGGGTTTCGATTGGCTACATACGCCCAATATGGCTCTGATTGTAGGACCCTATGATCCTAATATTGGAGAACCGATTAAGACAGCGGCTGGAATAATCAAATCAAATTTAGAAAATGTCGCAGAGACGCAGGGCAATCATGTTTCATCTCCAGGAATGGTTTTGCTTTCTTCGGCAGTGTATGTTGATCCGGCAGAAAAAAACAGAGCCAAAGAAAGAACTCTTTATATGAATAGAATATCGCAAGAAATAATTGAAAAAAATTATCCCGAAATGCTTACCCAAATGCATTCGATGGCGGTAATTTTAAATGCCTTTACGATGGAGATGGAGATTGTGGAGTAGTTAAAAATTACACGCGTTTGTAACTCCTCACTGACCCCCTCTCCTGTACTCGGGAGAGGGTTGGGGAGAGGGAATAAAATACACCCCCTCTCTGTCATGAGTGCATGACATCTCCCCCGAGTACAGGGGAGAAAGATGTAATTGCTTATACTTATAAAGTAAAAAAACTTTTTACTTTAGTGGGTCAGTGAGGAGTTACGCGCCATTTTTCTTGCATAAAGGCCTATTTTATGCTATAATTAAAAAATAGAAAAGCTTAAATAACAGTTGAATTTTTTTAATAACATTATATGAAATTCAGACAAGCCCTTTTTTGGGATATAAATCCTACCAAAATAGATACAAAGAAAAACTCTCAATATGTAATTGAGCGCATTTTAGATTTGGGCAATGATAAAGAGGTTAAATGGATGCTAAAAACTTATAATAAATCTGTACTTAAAAAAGTAGTTGTAAATTCAAGATCGATTGCTCCGCAAACAAAATCATTATGGACACTTATGCTCAAAGTCAAATAAAATGGCATTTTTCTGCCTTGCCACCAAGAACTAAAAAAGCTTTAGATTTTTTGTCTACCCAAAAATGGCTTAAAAAATCAGATTGGTATCTGGCTGGTGGAACAGCTTTGGCTTTGCAAACAGGAAATAGAAAATCTGTTGATTTAGATTTTTTTACGCAGAAAAAAGACTTCAGCGATGTTACCTTGCTTAAACATTTTACTGATAATAAAAATTGGAAAACTACAATAAACCAAGAGGGTACCATATACGGAGAATTATTTGGTGCTAAAATAAGTTTTATTGCATATCCTTTTTTTGTTTCCAAGCAACCTTTTGTTAAATACGGAACAGTTAATATTATCCAGCCTATTGATGTTGCAGTGATGAAAATTATTGCTATATCTCAGCGTGGTCGTAAACGAGATTTCTTTGATTTGTATTGGTGTGCAAAAAATATTGAACCATTGGAAAAAACAATCAAGCGTCTTAAAAAACAATACCCTTCCGTCGCTCATGATTACCATCATATTTTGAAAAGTTTAGTTTATTTTAACGATGCTGAAAGTGACCCAACGCCAGAGATAACTTTTAAAGCAAATTGGAGCGAAGTGAAAAAATTCTTTATCAAAGAAGTGCCTGAACTGGGTTTTAAATTGATTGAGCATAATTAAAAAAGAATTGTATTATCTTTAATTGCGTATATTTTTGAAAATCATTGTAAATTGGTACTTTTTTTGTTAATATAAGATTACGATTATAAAATACTTGTCATTGCGAGGACACTCCCGTGTTAATTTAGAAATTAATCGGCTTCTCGTCTTTGCGAGGAAGGTGCTCCTGACGCGGCAATCCAGGACAATATTTCAATATTGAGAGTTTAAGTTTCCTGGATCGCCACATAATTTGAGAGTATTCAAATTATTCGCGAAGACAAACCGCCTTTTCTGTCTCTGCGAGTAAATTCTCGCCCGTCCCGTTGCATAACTGGGATACTCAGAATTTGCGTGGCAGTCTAGGAAATCTGTATTAAAATAATAAATCAATAATAAAATCAAAAATAAAATCATGAAGTTAAAACAAATAATCCTAGGTATTTTTCTGATTGCAATTTTCCTAATATCTTCCTTTCCAACTAATGTCGAGGCTACTTCCACCACCCAAGATGATTGGAGTGGAGGACCAGGTCAGATTATTCAAAATGATGAAACAAAATTTAATCAAGAAGAAGGAGAAGGACTCTATATAGAAGATGGTTTAAAAATGAAAATCAATGCTGATACGGTAGTAGGGCAGGATAATTTTGATAACACAGCTCCCAATAGTGCCGATCCAAGAAGTAATGGTTTATATACTCCTAGAAGTAGTATAATTATAAACAATAAGTTGTTTATCATAGATACGAACAATCATCGCATCCTCATCTATAATACCATTCCTACTACTGACGGAGTAGCCGCCGACGTAGTCATCGGACAAACTGATTTCCTAACCGCTACCAGTGGAACAAGTAGTACAAAATTGAAAAATCCCTCCGGAATTTATTCCGATGGCACCAAACTATTTGTTTCAGATATGTCCAATAACCGCATCCTCATCTATAACACCATCCCCACTACCAACGGAGTAGCCGCTGACGTAGTAATCGGACAAACTGATTTCCTAACCGCTACCAGTGGAACAAGCAACTTAAAATTGAAAAATCCCTATGGAATTTATTCCGATGGTACCAAACTATTTGTTACAGATATGTCCAATAACCGCATCCTCATCTATAACACCATCCCCACTACCAACGGAGTAGCCGCTGACGTAGTAATCGGACAAACTGATTTCCTAACCGCTACCAGTGGAACAAGCAACTTAAAATTGAAAAATCCCTATGGAATTTATTCCGATGGTACCAAACTATTTGTTACAGATATGTCCAATAACCGCATTCTCATCTATAACACCATGCCCACTACCAACGGAGTAGCCGCCGACGTAGTCATCGGACAAACTGATTTTACTACCGCTACCAGCGGAACAAGCAGTACAAAATTGAAATATCCTTCTGGAATTTATTCTGATGGCACTAAATTATTTATTACAGATTATAGCAACAATCGCATTCTCATCTATAACACCATCCCCACTACCAACGGAGTAGCCGCTGACGTAGTAATCGGACAAACTGATTTCCTAACCGCTACCAGCGGAACAAGCAGTACAAAATTGAAATATCCTTCTGGAATTTATTCTGATGGCACCAAACTATTTGTTTCAGATATGTCCAATAACCGCATCCTCATTTATAATGCCATCCCCACTACCAACGGAGTAGCCGCTGACGTAGTCATCGGACAAACTGATTTTACTTTAAATGGAATAAATATTATTGGAAATATAGCATCTCAGGAAGGATTAAATAGTCCCAGAAATAGTATAATTATAAACAATAAGTTATTTATCTCAGATACGTTCAATAATCGTATCCTCATCTATAACACCATCCCCACTACTAACGGAGTAGCTGCTGACGTAGTCATCGGACAAACTGATTTCCTAACCGCTACCAGTGGTACAAGTAGCTCAAAATTGAAAAATCCCTCCGGAATTTATTCCGATGGCACCAAGCTATTTATCTCAGATTCAAATAATCACCGCATCCTCATCTATAACACCATCCCCACTACCAACGGAGTAGCTGCTGATGTAGTCATCGGACAAACTGATTTCATAACCGCGACTAGTGGCACAAGTGCGACAAAACTAAAGTATCCTGCTGGAATTTATTCCGATGGCACCAAGCTATTCATCTCAGATGGGTCCAATCACCGCATCCTCATCTATAACACCATCCCCACCACCAACGGAGTAGCTGCTGACGTAGTCATCGGACAAACTGATTTCATAACCGCGACTAGTGGCACAAGTGCGACAAAATTAAAATATCCCGCTGAAATTCATTCCGATGGCACCAAATTATTTATCTCAGATTCAACTAACAATCGCCTCCTTATTTACAACACTATCCCCACTACCAACGGAGCTTCTGCTGACGTAGTCATCGGACAAACTGATTTTGTAACCGCTACTAGCGGAACAAGTAGTACAAAAATGAATTATCCCTACGGAATTCATTTCGATGGTACGGAGTTGTTTATTGCAGATTATAACAATCACCGCATCCTCATCTATAACACCATCCCCACTACTAACGGAGCTTCTGCTGACGTAGTCATCGGACAAACTGATTTCCTGATCTCTACTAGCGGAACAAGTAGCTCAAAAATGAATTATCCCGCTGGAATTTATTCCGATGGCACCAAGCTATTTATCTCAGATTCAAATAATAACCGTATCATTATCTTCAACTCCAACGAAGTTTCCTCAACCCTCACTTCTGTTAGGAAAAAATAGAAATGGGACAGTTAAGAATTAAAATGGGACTATTGGTAAATTATCAATTTTATCCAAAACTTCTCCTAAAAATACATTTCTCTGCCAAAATCTAACTCTCATTAATTCGTT
>Ga0209319_1000410_pt1 | contig 57323 bp, 35 predicted proteins | sample RifGroE2_FD_184000 | JGI IMG/M metagenome (GOLD analysis project Ga0209319, IMG submission 184000) | Groundwater microbial communities from Rifle, Colorado - Groundwater E2 (SPAdes) (version 2) | ecosystem: Environmental > Aquatic > Deep subsurface > Groundwater | place: Rifle, Colorado, United...
TCTAATTGTCTTATTGTTATGTTATAATCATTAGCTTGATCATTTAATTCTGATATTGTTATATTATTTTCATTAATTTGCTCATTTAATTGTGTTATTGTTAAGTTATAATCATTAACTTGATCATCTAATTGTCTTATTGTTATGTTATAATCATTAGCTTGATCATTTAATTCTGATATTGTTATATTATTTTCATTAATTTGCTCATTTAATTGTGTTATTGTTAAGTTATAATCATTAACTTGATCATCTAATTGTCTTATTGTTATGTTATAATCATTAGCTTGATCATTTAATTCTGATATTGTTATATTATTTTCATTAATTTGCTCATTTAATTGTGTTATTGTTAAGTTATAATCATTAACTTGATCATTTAATTGTGTTATTGTTAAGTTATAATCATTAACTTGATCATTTAATTGTTTTATTGTTATGTTATAATCATTAACTTGATCGTTTAACTGTGTTATTGTAATATTATAATCATTAACTTGATCATTTAATTGTTTTATTATAATATTATAATCATTAACTTGATCATTTAATTGTTTTATTGTAATATTATAATCATTAACTTGATCGTTTAATTGTCTTATTGTTATATTATTTTCATTAATTTGATCATTTAATTGTTTTATTATTAAATCGTTTTCATTAATTTGATCATTTAATTGTCTTATTGTTAAATTATTTTCATTAACTTGATCATTTAATTGTTTTATTATTAAATCGTTTTCATTAATTTGATCATTTAATTGTCTTATTGTTAAATTATTTTCATTAACTTGATCATTTAATTGTTTTATTGTAATATTATAATCATTAACTTGATTATTTAATTGTTTTATTGTAATATTATAATCATTAACTTGATCATTTAATTGTTTTATTATTAAATCGTTTTCATTAATTTGATCATTTAATTGTCTTATTGTTAAATTATTTTCATTAACTTGATCATTTAATTTTAATATCATTATATTATTTTCATCAACTTGGTCATTTAATTCTGATATTGTTATATTATTTTCATTAATTTGATCATCTAATTGTCTTATCGTTATATTATTTTTATTAATTTGATCATTTAATTGTCTTATTATTAAATCGTTTTCATTAATTTGATCATTTAATTGTCTTATTGTTAAATTATTTTCATTAACTTGATCATTTAATTTTAATATCATTATATTATTTTCATCAACTTGGTCATTTAATTCTGATATTGTTATATTATTTTCATTAATTTGATCATCTAATTGTCTTATCGTTATATTATTTTTATTAATTTGATCATTTAATTGTCTTATTATTAAATCGTTTTCATTAATTTGATCATTTAATTGTCTTATTGTTAAATTATTTTCATTAACTTGATCATTTAATTTTAATATCATTATATTATTTTCATCAACTTGGTCATTTAATTCTGATATTGTTATATTATTTTCATTAATTTGATCATTTAATTGTTTTATTATTAAATTGTTTTCATTAACTTGATCATCTAATTTTAATATTGTTATATTATTTCCATCAACTTGATTATTTAATTCTGATATTGTAATATTATTTTCATTAATTTGATCATTTAATTGTTTTATTATTAAATTGTTTTTATTAATTTGATCATTTAATTGTTGTATTGTTATATTATTTGCAAAAATTTGATCATTTAGTTGTGTTATTATTATATTACTCTTATTAATCAATAAACTTAAACCATTAATTTGCATATTTTCATTAGAAATAATATTAATATCATGACTTATAATTGATTTTATTCTTATCATATTATCATAAGCATTTATTAATTGTTTTTCTTCTTCTAATAATATTTGATAAACGCCATATAAAATTGTTAAATTATTTGTAGCCGCATAATAAGGATGACATAAATTATTTATATATTTAGGTACACAATTATATCTATCTAAAATACAATAAGTAAGATCACAATTTGGTTTATTAATATTACAAGAAGTATCAATAATATTAATTAACGTATTATTATAAAAAATATTATTTTTATCACTAAATGTAAAATTATGTTGTCCGATTAATTGATTATTGTTAATATTAAAAATACTATTATTTTTTATAATATATTCTTTATCATCAAATCCATTTATAATAATATTATGTAAATCACAATCACTTTCCCAAGATATTAATAAATTTTCATACAATTGATAATTTTTATTATTTAAAGGCGATATTATGTTAATAAAACAACAATTACAATAATAAATTAAAATTAAAAATTGAAATAACATTATTTATTTAATAAAATATGATTATCATTTATATAAAATAATAATCATAATGATCAACAAATTTATAAAAATAATTTATAACATTAAATTATTTTTTTTAAGTCATTAATAATATTTTTGTCATTACTGTTATAATTATTACTGAATACATAATTATTAATACCATAAGATGTCATATAAAATATGCACTCAATGAAAATAGTTATTACGTTATTATTATTAACATAATTAATCAATATCTTACGGTCATATTTTTCTAATATTAAACTTTCAATCCAAAAATTTACATTATTATAATTATATGAACATTCCAATCTATATTTATATCCATATAAATTTTTCATTAAATTATCAAAGTAGTTTGTTAGGTGATATAAATTCGTTTTTTCATTAATTATGCCATCAGATAATATAACAATATTTCCATAATCATAATCATTTGATTCGTCCAATTCATTTAATTTATTCAACTTGTCCGGCTCATTTACATTTAAATATATATTATTATCAATCATATTAAAATATAATCAAACAATTGATCAACTTAACTATATTTTAATATTTCAATTTTTTATTTATTAAGTTTGCATACATGCAAACTTAATAAATAAAAAATTAGAATGATTTTGAAATTTCAATTTTTTTATATAATTATACTATTTATAACTAAAATATTGAAAAATTATAATATTAAGAATATAAATTATAACATTGTAATACATATAATGATATTTAATAATATACATAAAGGTTTATACAAAAATAATAAATGTTTTATTCTTGAATTAACTAAAAAAGGTAAAATATTTAAATATGCTGTTTTTTATTCAATAAATATTAACAATTTTATATTTTATTGTGATAATATAATAATTCTAAAAACTATTGACAACATTTCGAAATTTAATAATAAAAAATGTAAACTAAATAAAATAAATATGACAAAAATTGAGTTTAATTTTAATAATGATAAAATATCAATAGAATATAAATGTGGTGATATTATAATTACATATAATAATGATGACGACAATGCTATTATTTCGACAATAGAAAATAAATCAATCGATTAAATATTTATTTATATCTTATTTTATAAAATAACATAACAAGCTAAATATTTTGATTATTTAAATTTGTAAAAAAATAAAAATCTTTAATTTAATTATATTAATGATCGATCTATTTACTATCGCTTTAATTCTCGTTATTATTGGTGCGATCAATTGGGGTTTTGTTGGTGCAACTAAAACAGATCTTGTTAAATGGGCGAATAAAAAAACAATTAAAAATGACTGGGTTGAACGATTAATTTATATGATAATCGCGATCGCAGCTTTTTATTTAATTTATGATATGTTCTTCGGCAAATAAAGATTGTTACAATTATTAATAGCCCAGCTATGTTTTTTGTTATAATTTATTATAAAAAACACATGCGTCAAATAAAGATTGTTATAACATTTTAATTGGTGATTCGGGCTTTGGTATTGTTATTTGTATTTCTGATTCTGATGTTATAATATTTGAAGAATGTGATGGCACTAATGCTGGTGGTGGTGGTGGAGGTGGTGGAGGTGGTACTAAAGTCGTTGATGGTGTTGATATTAGTATTGATGTTGGTAATTTATTACGCATTTTTATTTTCATGACATCTAAAACAGTTGATTTTGTTATAATCAAATTTTCGTTAGCCTTAATTTCTGCTTTATCTTGCATATTTTTGCCACAACACAACATACATGATTTTTTAATAAAAGATATAACATTATTCGCTGCATCTTTAACACATTCAGCTGTTGTCAAGAACATATATACTTGTTCTAAAAGATTAAACAAACTATCAATATTAGTTACGTCACCTGTTTTTTGGTTTGCCCATTCTGATATATTTTTTGTATTCATAATAGGTATTAACACACTATAAATCACAAGTTTAATTGTGATGTCAATAACATCATCTGATGATAATTTTAATTTTGAAAATTGAATTGCGCTGTATACTAAACCACTTAATGTTGAAAATATTTGAACATATAAACTTAAATTTCCTTTTGAAATTTCTTTACCTAATAATTCAAAATCTTCGGCAGTATATTTTCCGTCTCCATTAAAATCTAAAATATGTGCTATTTTTTTTAACGTTTCATCAATATTTGTATCTTCAAATAATTTCATTGGAACATCCAGTGTTCTTTGTATTATTGTAACATTAGTACTATTTCCATCTAACATTAATCTAACTACTTGTTTAATGTTATCTAATTTATTAGTCGACATAAATATATGATAATCTATATAATAAATATAAAAAATAAACACAAATTAAAATTAGATACTTGTTGGTACAATATTAATAAATTTGTATAGACATCATAATAAAACATATTTAATTACAGAACTAATTCGAGCGTGAAATATAAAAAAATTGAAACTCATACACTCATTCCACTTTTTTATATTGATAATTCGCATCTATGCGAACTATCAATATAAAAAATTGAAATTGTTATTAATTGCATTAATATAACTTAAGATATTAATAATAATAAAAACAATATGTTCGCAATCGCAAAAAATAATTATCCTCGCCAAGCACCACATACTATCACATATTCTGAATGGTGTAAAAAACATATGAACAATACTAATTTCGAAAATAAAGGTTTTATGATTAATAATATTAAAATTAAAAAAAATATTAACCCACGATTCTTATCGCAAATTGAAATTGATGAAATTTGCGATACGCCGATCGATTTCAATTCTGACACAACTTCAAATAATATGTATTCTCACAAGATCGCTATTATTCCATTTGGTGTTCCAAAAAATGAAGATGCTTTTCATTTTTATAATATTATGATGGAAAATATTTATCATGATGGTCCGACTGGTAAGCTTACTGATTTGAATATAACTTGTTCTGTTTTAATGTCAATTATGCGCGCTATTGTTTATAAAATGGGAAGAGCAAATTCAGAACCAGATTTAATTGTTGAAAAACATTTCGTTAGAGCTTTACTATCAATTTATCATACGATGAGAAAATATATCCAACGCGAAAGTATTATTAAATCTCTTGTCGAAGGATTGGTTGATTGTGTTTCAACACGAGATGTAACACAACGTGAAATTGCATGTATGATGATGAATAAAGATTTAACTGATGAACTATTTGATCAACTATTAATGATTGCTTTTTCAAGAAGTCTTAAATATTATACCGAAGAGTATGGAAAGGGATCGAAATATACATTATCTGATCCGAAATATTTAAAAGGAAAATTTGGAATTTTTATTATTGTACCACTGCTTAAATTTAGTAAAGAATATTCAGAAAAAGAAGTTGATGATTTTGCTGTTAATCTGGATAATTTATATAAAAAATTTTATGATACGAATATTATGAAAAAAATAATTGATCCAGATAATGAATGGCAAATTACAAGTGAAATATGTAAGGTGCTAACAAATAACATGATTGAGACGTGTAAATTTAATATTAAACAAAAAGATTGTGACTATTTTAAAAATATGTTGACAACTATTTCGACTACTAATATTGTTGATATCGATGATATTGTTTGTAAATCTAAATCAGAAATATATGAAACAATTAAAATTCCATTACGTCCAAATAATAAAGAATTTACAAAAATGGCAATCATCACAAAAGATAACGAAAATGAAAATAAATTATTAGCTAAATCTCCAAGAATTACAAAATGGTCAACTTTTGTTCTCGATATGAAAAATAAATCAAATATTGGTCTCACTTGGGAAAATCAAATTAATGCTCGTCATAATTCGGCTATTACACCAGAAATTAGATTTTTAGGTATGGGTGATGAAAAATCTACACTAAATGATAATAAATTAGGTATGTTTTCACCAAGTTCAGAACAGATGACATATAAACATGTGACAACAGAAATTATAAATAAAGAAAATTTTGTGTTGCTAAATAAATCTAATGACTCGATCGAAATTTTTACCGAAACTGGCAAAATTGTATTTAAAGGAACTAAAATTATTGTCGCCTTAAAAAATATTAAATTAAATATTGATGTAATTTAAACTTAATTTATTTAATTTAAATTGAAATCACTACGTTATTCAATTTTTAATTAATTAAAAATTGAATAAGATTATTATATTAAACAAATTAATTTAGTTTGTTTAATGTCATATAATTTAAGTGTATGAAAATAATAGCTACAAATTAATATAAAAAATTAAAAAAATAAAAAAATAATTTAAAAAAAATATCTAAAATAAAATTTTTTATTTTAAAAAGTTTTAAAAATGCCCGCTCTCTCTCTCGCTAAAAAATAAATGCCATAAATTTATGGCATTTATTTTTATGGCATTTTGGCATTTTTATGGCATTTTGGCAAAATTAAAATATAAATTAAATTTATATATAATAACACATTAATTTATGAAATATACTTGTGATAAATGTTTACGATCTTTTACTAAAAAATATAATTATGAACTTCATTTAAAACGTAAAATACCATGTAAATCAAATAATAATATAAATACAGATCTCAATAATAAAAATAATATTGAAGTTAACAAGACTGTTGACAATGTTGAAAATATGTTGACGAATGTTGACAATGTTGATAATATGTTGACGAATAATAAAAATAAATATGAATGTTTAATTTGTCATAAAAGTTATAAGGAAAGGACAGGATTATTCAAACATAAAAAAATACATAATAATTATGAAGAAGAAATTAAAAAAAATAATGAAAGTAATAACAAAAATATTGTTTTAAATATTAATGATGTAAATGAGAACATAATTAATATACCAATAACATTACTTAATAATAAAGATCTTGATAATAAATTAGAAAATGAAACAGTAAACAATGTAACCAAATGTAACCAAAATGTAACCGAATGTAACCAAAATGTAACCAAATGTAACATACAACTAAAACAAAAAGAAAATGAATATGAATCAAATGTAAATCAAAATATAATAAAAGATAGTCAACAAAAAACATTTAATTGTATTATATGTAATAAATTGTTTAAATATTCACAATCTTTATCAAGACATAAAAAAACACATATAAATTATGATGAAGAATTACAAAAAATTACAGTTGGTAACAAAAATGATGAAAATATACTTTTATTAAAAAATAAATTAGAGTCGACTGAAAAAAAATTAGAACAAACCGAAAAAAAGATAGAACAATTAAACGAAGAGTATAAAAGTATAATTGAAAGTAAATCAAAAAAATCAAAAATTATTAAAAATGCAAATACAACAAATAATAATACAACAAATAATACACAAAATACATTAAATAATGTTACAGTTAATAATAATTATATCGTTAATTTTGGTGAAGAAGATCTAACCAAATTAACAATTGACGATAAAAGAGAAATATTATGTTCAGGATCACAAATATATCCTACATTAATATCTAAAATATATTTAAATGAAAAAATACCTCAAAATAATTGTATTCGTATTACCAATTTACGTTCAGACGATATGTTTATTATGGAAGATGGTGTTTTTGTGTCAGTAAATAAAAAGAAAACGATGGAAGATTTATTAAGTAACATGTCAATTTTTGCCAAACGAACATTTGAAGAAATTATTAAATCAAAAGAAGAAATTGAACAAGATGAAAATAATACAAATGGAACACAAACACAACGAGAACAAATCGAAATAAATAACGAACTTGTCGGAATAAGTAACACGAACGCAAGTGAACAATTGGAACTTATAAAAGCAAGTGCTAACGAGCGAACACAAGGGAATAATTTGAGCGTAAGCGAAAATTATGGACTTGTTGGAGTGTGTAACACGAATGAAACACAAGGGAATAATTTAAATGTAAGTGGAAATTATGGACTTGTTAAAGTAATTAAATCAAATAAAACACAAAATAAAATTAAAAAATATAAGAAACCAGAAATTATGTTATCTGAAGGTCAAAAAGAAAATATTAAAGAACAAATTATGTTTATTTACAAATATGATATAACAGGAGAAGATGAAGACGCTGAAGGTGTTATAAAATGTACACCAATAAATGTAAAAAGATATACACAAATTAAAAAAGATAGCGAAATTAAAATTTATAACTTTAGAAACAAAATTAATAAAAACTTAATTAAAAACTAATTTGGTTTATTAAAAATATTGAATATTTATCATTTTTAATTAACATTACTATTTTGGAACCATTCCATTATGACGGCAATATATTTTTGTTATAAAATTTTAGATATATTATGATATATCTAAAATTGAAACCACATCGCTATAGTAATTATTTTATTATTAAATGATCGAACTAATTCGATCGTGAAATATAAAAAATTGAATATTTTATTATTAGATGATTTAAAGATTTATTATGAATATTTATATATTAATAACCATGTTTAATACTAACATCAACTACATTAAAGAAAAAATTAATAAAATCGCTGAACTTGCAGGATTTAATGATATTAATTTTTATAATCAATTAAAATTAAATAATTGTATCATATCAGGATCTTTTATGTTAAATATTTTAAATGAAACTGAATTTGATGATATTGATATTTATCATATTTGTACGAGAGAAGATAATAGTATTGATAATATTTTTGGCGACTATCTTATTAAAAATGGAATGAAAAGTAACGATATTGGTTGTAACACTTATATGTGCAAAGATAATGCTATTTTAAGTGTAACAAATTATAACAAACCTAAGCCATTATATATGTACAATCATATTCCTACTAAAACTATTCAATTCATCCAACTTAAATATGGAACTAACATGAAAAATTATATTGATACTTTTGATATTTCTGTTTGTAAAAATTATTTTGATGTTAATAATGATGAACTTTATATTAAAGATGAAGCGGGTATCCGTAATAAAACTTTCGAATATCAATATAAGTCTAAAAAATCATCTAATAGATATGATAAATACATTGCGAGGGGATATATTAAAAATGATTTAGTTAAAATTTCATTAACAAATATTCTTTCGCCAACACCAGTATTTCCTAGTCCACCGATTGATCCTAAAAATGAACAAACCATAATCGATATTTCATCACTATCAATAAATACAAAACCAATTCAAAATATGATTATAACACCAATGACTTTATACAAATCACAAGAACTTAAAAATACAAATATGGTTATGTTTTTAAATAATAATGGTGACGAAGTTGATTGTACTAAAAATCCTCTCAGTAAAGTAATTGAAAATATTAATAATGATTCTACTGATCCGATTCGTTTTGAACCTTACGTCAAACCTGAAAAAGAACTCCCAGAAAAAAAAACTAAGATTGTGACTGGATTCATTCAATCAAAGCCAACTCCAAAAGTATTTAAGGAATTTTATAACAAACACATCAAGGATAATAAAGTAATCGAAGACAAACTTATTGATGAAAATGGTAAAAAAATTAATATCGATGAAGATCAACCTCGTACTTTAATTACAAAAATATTGTATAGTTATATGAATTTTAATAATTTATTTGAAAAAAATGAAGATGGTACTTACAATAAACGTATGTTTAAACCAAATGAAGAATTAATTCAATTGCTTTCAATACACACAGACGAAAAAGTTCATTTCGGTAACTTACAAACGTATATAAGTCGTATGTATAGTAATGCAGAAAAAGAAAAACTTAACGAAAAATCTGAAGAGACGACTGGATTTAAAAAATATTTAAAATATATTCAACCTTTACCAATGATTGTACATAATAACCAAAATTTCAAGCAAGGAATTTATAATCGTTATGAATCACCAGAATATATTAAAAATATTATTAATAATGAAGGTTATACATTTTATGATTCTAATAAAATTTATATTTCACAAAAACCAGAAAAAGTTGCTATTATTGAACTGCAAGAAAATGAAAAAATACTTGCTGTTAATTTTGTTGTATTCAAATCAATGATTATTAATATTAAAGATATTTTGACTTATGATAATTTTATTGAAAAGAATGAACAATTTGCTAAAAATAATATTAATTATCTAAATAATTTACAATTTGTAAATATTGTGAAAAATTCATCACAAGAAGATATTGTTAAAATTTGTAAAAAAGAAATTCTGACTCTTAAAAAAATATATAATATTGTTTCCTATAACTCGCTTAAGGATCTTGTCAATATGATTGATTATAGAAATAAACTAAATATTGAACAACTTATTGATGTTATTAATAGTAAACTAAAAGATATTGGTTCATCGAATTATATTTCAATTGGTGTTCAAAATTGTATCCTTGAGAAAAAACCAGAAGTTGTTGAAGAAAATAAAAATAATGGTTCTGATTCTCAAGGTTATAATGTTCAAAATATTATTGAGTTAATTAAAACTATTATTTATAAATCTGACATCAAATCATGGGATACGAATATTAAAGATTTAACTGTTCCAATTATTATGAAAAATATTAAAAATATTCTTAAATATATTAACGATCTATCAAAAGAAGATTTCTTAAATATTTTGAAATTTAGAGCACGTTTAATTATTAAAATTAGACCAGTCGTCACTATTATTAAAAATAAACTTAAAGATCTTAACTTATCCCAACAAGAAAAAATCGATTTAGTTAATGCGAATTTTAATATTTATGAGTTATTTGAAAAAGAAAATGAACAACTTAATGATTTGATTGTTGAAAAATGTCCAAAATATATTAAACAAGTAGAACAAACTTATGAACGATGTATTAAAGCTGTTACTAAAAATGGAATGGCTTTGGAATATATTTCTGAACAAAGTCCAGAACTAATTATGATTGCTATTAAACAAAATCCATTAGCAATCAAATTTGCACATAAATCAAGAATTAGTAAAGAAATTAAAGAACTATTACGTAATAATGAAATGGTCAAGTTTTATATTAATTTATAAATAAATTTAATTTGTTATGTCTTTTACTTTTTCTTCTTTTAATTTCTCTTCTTTTAATTTCTCTTCTTTTAATTTTTCTATCCTAATTGTCCGTTTAACAAAAAAATCATTTATTTCATTCATCAACCATTCAGGAACGTCTAATATATTTTTATTTAAATCATTATATTCGTATTGTCTGTTATAGTTACTATTAATTGAAGGTGGAATAATTACATAACCATTCGTTGATCTTAAATCTATACCAATTTTTTTATTCAAATTATCAGTAAATAATTTATTAATCGAAATCCAATGACTAATTTGTTCGTTATATTTGAAATAATAATGTTTTCCAAGACTCCCAGTTGTTGTGATCATTGTATCAATTTCTTTTGTCGCATTATATTTTTCTAATAAAGAGCTCCAATATTCCATTCCATTATCTTTATTATCTATATCAATAACAACAACGTTACTTTCTTTTCCGCACAATAATCCAATATTTGTATATTCAAGTTCAAGGATTAAAAATAAACGTACCGTATCATTAAATGTTAATTTATTCCATCCTGATACTCTTGGTGATTTATCTTGGTTACAATGAAATATAATAAATCCTTTCATTAAAAATGTTAATATATAATCAATTCGTTTAATTATATATTCAGACTGATATTTTTTATTATCATTTAGTTCTTCACATTTTTCGAAAAATAAAATGATTTTATTCTTATTCGTACATTCAATTTTCGTGATATTTTTATGTCTATATATATTTCGTAATTTATAAATATATTTGACCTTAAGATTTTCTAACATCCAAGAATTACCGAATTGAATATATTGTATCAATGCAATAATAAAAGACAATATATTATCAGATGTATTGTCTTCTATCATATTTAAAATATTTTCATTAATAAAATTAATAGCTTTGTTCTCCATTAAATGTTTAACTATTATTTAATTATATGTTATATAATGTTAAATATTATCAATTTTTTATAAATATATTCATTCATACTATTTGTTTAAGTTTTTTATAAATAATTATTTATAAAATTTATTATAGTTATATATATGAACTTTTCACATAAGTATAATAAATATAAAAAAAAATACAAAATTCTAAAAAATCAATTTGGTGGATTTAATGAAAAATTTAAATTAAATTCACAAAAACATATATTGTTTGGAAATCAACCTTCTGATTTGCAAGGGTTATCAAATTGTTTACTTGATATTATTGAAGATAATGATTACTTTAAAAGTAGCTATTCTGATGAAGAAATTAAAGATAAAATAATTTATACTATTGGTGATATACATGCTGACATGGAAACATTATTATTTATATTACGTTATAATCTCAATATAATAAAACCTTCAATAGTATCATTACAAAAATATCCTGAATTACAAAATAAATTAATACCAGATTATTATAAAAATATTGAACCAGTTAATGATTATGATCATATGGTTGGTTATGAACTAACTGATAATGCAATTAATAAATTTATTGTTATGACAGGCGATTATATTGATGGTCAACGATATAAAAATGAAGATAATACTGATTATGATTTTTTATTTTGTGAACTTAAGATTCATTTATTTATCAATCAATTAAATAGATTGTTACTTCAAAATAATAGTCGATTATTTAAATTATCAGGTAATCATGATTTTTATAATATGATTGGTACACATAATATTGAACTTTTAAAATTTGTAAATAATTGTGATCCGATAACTATTCGTTCGAAAATGTTTGATTACACAACTGATATTGCAAAAAATAATACTTTTGCAAATTTATCAAGAGTAAATATATCACAAAATTTCGAAGATACATATTTTTCATCACAAAATGCATGTTTACCAATTATATTAGATAACTCAAAAATAGTGTTAAGGTTAGGCAAATATTTGTTCGCACATGGAGGATATACTTTATACAAATATATAAATTTCCATATTGACACATTTGATATTATAAATAAAATAATATTTTATAGTATTTTGCATGGTGATTATCAAAAAATTATAAATTCAATATCAGACAAAAATAATTATTTAATTTACGAAAACACAAATATTAATCCGACTAATACATATTCACAAATACAAAAATTATATAATGGTCCCACTGTTACGACTAGTTATGATGAACATATTTTGGATATATTTTTTTCAATTATTTATTATTTTATTTCGACATGCCAAAGAGATATTTGTAATTTTAATATTAATGACTCGATAATTGAATTAAGACCAAACTTTTGGTCTTCAAATAATAATTCGTCTATTGATATGCCACAGTCATGCAATAAATCAAATTTATATCCACAAACATTATGTGATAAATCGAATATCTTAGATTTTTTTAATGGTTCTTATAATTTAGATGATATTAGTAAAAATATAACAGGTTCTGATAATACAATATTTATTGTCGGACACACACCAACACAAGTAATAAATAATTTAAGTAAATTTAATTTTAATTCAGATGAAAATGATATTATTAACGATAATGGTATTGATATAATAATTAAGCCATTTGTCGCAACAAATGGCTTTAATATGTTTGATAATAGTATTGGAATCGGATTAAGTTGTCCTACAAAAAAATCAAAATTATTTTATATTGATTGTATGATGTCTCGTAATTTTTCAATTGATAACTATCAATTATTTGTTGATTTGTTAAACATAGAAAATGATCCAAACAAAATTGAAAATATTAATGTTGAACATATTAATAGTGTATTAGCACAACTTAATAAAAAACTACCACAAACATTAGTATTTAATGATCCAAAATATAGTAATGGATATGTTATTATTCCAACAATTACAAATTATTTATCGAAAATATCATTCAATTTAATATTAGGACATAACAAACCAAATAATATTAAATTTTCTTTAGATATTTATTTATATTTAATTAATGTAATATATAATCACTTGTTGCAAACATTAATATCTTTAAATTTTCAAGATTATCAATTATTAGATTATTTTAATCCAAATAAGCCATTAAAAAAAATTAAATTACAAGATATATTTAAAATATGTATTTATTTCAAACAACTTCGACCGTTAGAACTTTCGTTATTTAGATTTTTAGTTCAATATATTTATAGAAATGATAAAAATAATAGAAATCTTATTTGTAATCAACTTCATTAAACTAATTTTCAAATATTTTTTCACTTGATTTAATTTATGGATCGGTCATTTTAATTGGTCATTTTAAATTAACTTTTCAAATATTTTTTGTTTTTTTATTCTATTGGTTTCGATAGCATATCTATATTTTTTATTTTTGTATTCAGGATATTTTTCACCTAATCCAACTCGCGGTCCGATATATATTTCTTTTTTATCTAACTCTTTGTCTATCATTTTAAAATCTTCTAAATTATGCTGTTCAAAAAATGTTTTAAATTCAGTGCACCCAAAATTTGATAAAAATTCATTAACACAAATACATGGTCCAGTATAAAATTCGTTTGTATCAATATTTTTAACTGATCTAATTAAAATCCCAAAATATGTTTTGGTTTCTTTGTTTCCAAAAACAATATCCATACATTTATAAGTTCCATTTTTATAAGTTCCATTTTTATATTTGTGTGGATAAAATGTATTAAATTCAAGTTGTCGTTCATCTTTGTGTGTATAACTATCTGGATGATTATCATTATAGTAATACATTTCAATTTCACATAATCGATATTGTTTTGTACTTACTTGTAATACTGTATTATTTAACAATTTATTTGCATAAAAATTAAATTGTTCAATAACATTATTTTGATTTATGATAGTATTTTGAGGTTGTTCCATAATATGATATTATAAATTAATCATTATATGTCTAAGTAATATATTTTTCAAATTTATTTAGTTAATGTGTTTCAATTTTTGTCAAATATGACATTATAACAATATTATAATGTCATATTTGTTTCAAATTTAATCTTATTAATACAAATATATGAAAATTTTTAAAAAAATATCATTTTTCAAAACTTTTCCGTAAAAAAAATATAAAATTTTTTAAAACTTAAAAAAATTTTTAAAAATAAATTTCTCGCTCTTAATTTTTTAAGTTAAAATTAAGTTAAAATTATATAAAATTTATCATATTTTATTAATATATACATTATGGTCAATTATACTTGTAATGAATGTGGTAAAACATTTGATAGGAAAAGTAATTATATCAATCATTTGAATCGTAAAATTAAATGTAGTAATAAACAAATAAATAATATACAACAAATTGAACAAAATAACAATCTTAATATAAATCATAACGTGGCTGACAAACCTAAAAACATGGTTGACAAATCAAATAAAATGGCTGACGAACTTAAAATCTCGGCTGACAATTCTAATAAAATGGCTGACATATTTGATAACATGTTTGTCAAAAATGTAATAAATCAGTTAAAGCAACCAACTGAAAATAATATACAACAAGTAGGCGAAAAAAATAAAAGACAATTTGAATGTATAATATGCAAAAAAATATTTAATCATCGACAAAGTTTATTCAAACATATCAAAAAACATGAAAATTACGAAAAAATTATTGAGAAGAACAAACAAAATGGAATTTTTCAGTGTTCAATTTGTAATCACTATTATAAATCAATTATCAAATTAGATAAACATTATAAAATCAAACATAATAAGACTAATATCAATTATGAAAATTTAAATAATAATATCGTAATTAATGGTAATAATAATATTGTTAATAATAATGTTGTTAATAATAATATCATTAATATAGTCAATTTTGGTGACGAAGATATTGATAAAATATCAAGAAAAGATATTGTTAATATTTTATTTAACGAACAAAAACCTTTAACAAAATTAATATAGTGTAAACATTTTAATCCTGAAATTCCTGAACAACATAATATTATGTTAAAAAATATTAATAGCAAATATATTGATAAGTATATAGATAACGTTTGGCAGAAAGATTTTATTGATACGTCTATTGAAGAAATATTTAATGTAGGTGCAAAAAATTTAGATACATTAACAACAAATTTGGTTGAACAATGTAGAAATGAAATATCATCAAATGTGAAACAAATAATACGTATGAAAAATCATATAGGAAAAATACCATTAGCTACAGATATTGTAAGATTAAATACAGAAAAAGAAAATATTAAGGAAGAAATATTTTTAGCATTATATAATTTGTCAAAAACTGTTAATGAATGTAATAAACAACTCGAATTAATTAATAAAAATATTATTAATTTGACTAAATAAAAAACACATGTGAATATCATATTAAAAAATTGGAACCGTTATACTATGACAATTAAATAAAAAATTGAAACTATTTTTTATTATAGTATCGTTATATAAAATCTATTAATTATTGTCACGAAACATGCTCACTATTTTATTAATGTTAATTTGTTCTGTACTATCTTGTCAGTTATATATTATCGAGCCAAAACAATATAGTACAATTGAAATGGGACACTATTATAACATTTCTTGGTCATCTCTAAATTGTTATGGTAATGTATATTTAAAAAATTCATTAAATGGTCAATATATTCAACTATTTAATGAATCAACTTTTGTATTATTTGATACACTTTACTATGGTTTATATCATTTAGATTTTTTTGTAAATGATTCTTTGACACGATCAGTGACTTATGATCTTGAACGCGATTCATGTTATTGGTTAACTAAAAATTCTTGTTATAAAAACACAAATTGTTTTTTATGTAATGATACTTGTATGAATTATCCGTATAAACAAATTAGTACATGTAATGTTGTTGTTAATAATAATTCAACCATTATTATAGTAATTATTGTTTCGGTAATTGTATCATGTGTTATACTAGCTGGCTTAGCTATGTTATTATTTATGAAAAAATATTATCGTAAAAATGTTAAAACTATTAATGATATTCAATTACACGAAACATCAAGTTTTTTATAATTTATAAAAATTAAATTGATCATATTATTTTATTTTTTTATAACTTAATAATCGTAAAGTTATAACAGATAAAAAATTGAAATCTCATAAAAAATTGAAATATTAAGATTAAGATTATTAACTAATTTACGTTTATTTATATCTTATAAAAACAATATGTCAACTCTATTTCGTATTATGTTCTTATTATTTGCTGTAAATGCTGTTTCTGGTTTTGGTTTTGGTAATAATAAAAAATTTCCAAAACTTGTTCATATGAAAAATAATATTCGAACTGATATTCATGATATTAATTATGATGTACAAATGACATCTACACCAATTCATACTCTTTGTGATTCTGATGAAGTTTTACAATGCGGTTCAGAAACTTTAGCATTTTCTAGTTATTCTAAATATGCACAAAATGATTATATTTCTACAACTAAATGTGATGACTTTTTAGGAAAAATTGTTAATATTTCAAACACGAATACAGGAACACAATATTCTGTTGTCAAAGTTCCAATTAGCGATGTTATTTATAACGGTACTATTAATATTCGTCCTAACACTGATGCTAATAAAGAAATCGATGTTCCGTTTTGTTTTGGTTTTAATACTGACGGATCTTGTTCACAACCAGCAACTAGTATAAATTTATTCAAAAACAAATTTATGTCCGCTGATTGTGATAATTGTTTCTTAGGATTTTCTGGTTTAGCATTTATCGATATTGAGTTTAGTTTCTTCCGTCTTAAAGAAGCTCAAGCTGGTTTTAAAAATATGCAACTTAAAGGAGGTCTTGGTGTCAGTTTAACATCATCAAATGCATGGTCTTATTCATTTGATAAAATATATCCAATTGTTAAGAGCTTCGATATTGCGTCATTTTATATTGGTCCGGTCAAAATTCATGCATGGTGTGAGGTCCCAGTCGAGTTGATTTTAGATGCGAGTGCAAATATTTTTGGACAAATTAAATACGGAGAAAATTTAAATGTTAATATTGGTGGATTATATTTTGATTATACATCAGGTAGTGGATTTCATGTTGTTAAACCAAAATTAGTAACATCAATGACATCATATTCAAGTGCGACTGCGACTGGTAATGGTGAAGCTCATTTTAAAATTATCCCTTCAGTTAATTTTTATGTTAATAATATTTTTAGATTTACAACAACTTTGACACCTGAAATTGATGCTTCAATTGATGCTTCGTTATCATCTAAACAAATATGTGTTTCAAGTAAATATAATATTAACGCGAAAATTGATGGTCAAATTATAGATTATAAATTTAGTGATACTATTTATGATAGTGGTATTGTCCCAATTGAAAAAGTATGTAAAAATATGTAAATTGTTTTATACATGAATTCACACAGTTATAAAATATAAAAAATTGAAAAAATAATTATTTAAATAAATTAATTTATTATTAATAAACATTACTTGATCATTTTATAAATGGGAAATAATCAAATAAAAAAAATAAAAGATTTACAAACAAGAATTGAACAATTAAGAAAATTATTAGATTATCAGGATGATCAGAAAAAAATATATTCAACACATTTAGAAGAAACCTATTTGGAAATCGAACGATTAAAACAATTGTTGTCAGATCAAAAAGAAATGTATGAAAAAACAATTAGAGAAACAAAAAATAATAATCTGTTATCAGAAACATCAGTTCGGATCAATTTAATGAAACAAATAATTGAAGATCACGAAGAAGTAATACAAAATTATAATGATGCATTAAAAGATTTAAAAGAATATTATCATCTTATTTCTGTCATCAAAGAAGGATATTTAACATATGAAAAAGAAGTGCAAAAATATTTTGAAACGACTAATCGTGAAAACTATGATAAAGCACGACGAGTTTTTCTTCGTTGTATATTAGATGCAGAAATTAAAAAAGAAAAAGAAGATGAAGATGAAGATTTTAAAGATATAACAATAAGATCAATTGTTAGAAACGGAAGAATTACATTGGAAGCAAATTTAAAACCATTACCGACAGCAAAATATTCGGACCCTGAAAATAAATATAATCCGAATTTAATTATTTCTGGTTGTTTTGGCGGTGGATTGAGTAATGAACTAGATGAAAAAATACGTAATAAATTAATGAGAAGTTTAACTATGGTTGAGGTAGAAGAAAAAAAGACGACAAATGCGACATGATAAAAAGTTATTATTTTTTTATGAAATTATTTCGTTTTACAATCATAACAAAAATCAATCAAATAAAAATATGTAAATTATTTTATAATTTTATTTTATTATTTATTTTATAATTTTGCTTTACAATTTGGACATTCACCATATTTTAATGCATAACAACATCCACATATATCAATCAAACATTTTTTACATAATTTTTTTTTATGTTCACATTTACCTTCGCAATATGTTTCACTATAACAATCGCCACCATTAACACAATTATTACAAACTAATTTATAATGTTTGAAAATATATTTGTAGTCTGTGCTTATATTATCACCATACTTATTTTTACCACGTTTATTATTATAATATTTACTCATTATAATATTGCGCATGATAATAATAAATAAAATTTGAACACAAAAATTAATATTGTTGCGTTAAGGAAATTAGCAATATCGAAACAAATATTTTATAAGCTATTTATTATAATTAATTAAACATAAGTAGCATATAATATAACTACGCGATGGGTCATTTTATTATCCATCTGATGAAACATATTTATTTATTTTTACATCAGATGGATAATAAAATGACCCATCGCGTAGTTATATTATTAATCGTGTTTTGATATTTATATTATTTATGGTTTAAAAAACATATATTACTCTCATTTGATTTCCTTAACGCACTAATATTGCACAAAAATTGAAAAATTATCATTTTATTATTGATTATTATTAAATATGTTATATGAAAATTAAAAATGTCGATTCGTACAATTTTAAGACAAATTAATGATCTGCCAAAATATTAATTATCATTTAATTATCAACTTCAATTTTATGATGAAATAAATAATATATATTCATTAGATCCTAAATTATTATCAGAAAGTAAAACTTTAATTGTAACATTAGATGTACCAATAAATAATATATTATATAAAAAAAATAGTAAACTTGAAATTTTGTTTACATTTGATTATAATTTTCCATTCAAGTCTCCAGATATCATTGTATATCCAACAAATAAAGATATAGAAATTACTGACATAAACGATTGTCTTGGTGTTAATGGTGAATTTATTATTTCTGACTAATTTTATGGATATAATTTATATACAATATTAATGTCGATTCGGCTTGATATTAAACAAGTAAATTAATATTTTATTTATGTGAACATATATAAACATAAATAATTATTTACTGTTTATAAATGGAAGAACAAATTAATTTTGATGATTTTTCTAAAAAATTTTATTCGAATGTTAATAACGAAAAAATGAATATTGGTATTTCAATTGAGGATGCAACAAATGAATCACCAATAACAATTTATGATATTCATATGATGTTATTAGATTTATTAATTAATGGAACAGCAAATTTTAATTTAGATATTATTAATGATTTAGATAATTCGATATTATTTTTACAAAAATTTTTTAACAATATTGCGATTAAAATAAATATAGTAAATTATACACAAGAAGAACTAATCGAAAAAGAATCAGAATATGAAAATCGTTATTTAAGGTTTAATACTCCAGACAAAATGACACTAAATGGAAAACATATAAAAGAATCAACATTAGATTTAATTAAATCATTTTATTTAATAAATGAAGAACATAATTTATGTATTAGTTTCAAAATTGATTATTTAAAAAAATAAGTAAACTTTGAATGTGTTTTTGGGGATCCAAATTTTTATTTTATAAATATTGGATTTGTTTTGTCAGAGTTTTCAATATAAAATTCAAATATATTTTTAGTATCATTATTATTAGATAATTTCATGTTTGCTTTAATATATTTTTCTACCACCACATAGATATTGAAATTATATGATTTTGATAACATTTCTAACATTTCAAGTCCTAATGATGCACTTTTATACTTACCTTCTTTTTTTATTATTTCACTTCTATTATTTAATATCAAACATATTTCATCAATATCTAAAATTTCATTATAATCCAAGCAATGATCAATTAAATTTTCGATACTTGGACATGTAAATAATGCAATATTTTTTAAAATATTTTTGGACTGTAAGTTTAGATATTTGTATAAAAATAATGTCTTATCAAAATTATATGAATATTTTATTTCATGACTATTTTCATTTTTAACAATAACACAATATTCATTACTACAAAATTTTATAATTTTATTATTATTTTCTATTGACGGATTTAAATTTTCCCAATAATTATCAAAATTTATATTTTCTCCATATTTGTCCATTATTTTTTTTAAAACATTAATGAGCACTGATGATGAACCAAAAATATATTTTTTTATATTTTTCATTGTTTGTTCTTTATTTTTTTCGTATAAATAATTTATCGTAAAAATGTCATATATCGTTAAATCATCATTAATATTTTTTATAAATTTTTTGTTACAAATATCATAAAAATTTAATAATTTATCATATTTTGATATTAAATTTTCAGTGACATCACCAACTAATCCGATTATTTTTTTTTCAACATTATTGCGATATGTTTCGTGATGTTCAATATGTTCTTCTAAAAAGATACCAACTTTATTTAATAAAAAATCTAATGAACTCATATTTTCACAATTATTAATATAATCAGTTATGACAGGCTGCATATATTTTTTATTTTTATCATAAAAATTCTTATTAATTATTCTATTTTCGTACCTAATCATTAATTTTTTTATAAAACTTATTTTATGTTTATCGCACATATATTTTGTTTTTGATATTTTATTGCACTTGATATTTAATTTTGTAAAATCAATCTTGTCGATGTCTTTTGAATACATTTTATATTTATCGGATATAATTTTAGTTGATAACAAATTATATTCACTTAATTCATTTATATTATATTGCAATAATATTTCTAATGGTAACTCAATATTAATTTCTAATTTTTTCAAAATATTAAAAGGTATTATAAATCCATATGTTATATTTGTTATAATTTCGTGTTCATAAATTTTGATATAAAAATTTAAATCTTTAATAATATTTTTGTAATAAGAACAAGTCAATTTCAAATTATTTATTGGTATAAAAATATCACAAAATAAACATTGATCATTTCCATGAGTCGAACTTAATTTATTTGTTTTAATTTTTTTATTTTTAGTTTCTAACAAAAGATGTTTACAAAAAATTATTTTATTATTATTTAGTTGATCAAATATTGTATTCAATATATCTTCATTAAATAACATATTTGTTTATCGATAATTATTAAATTAATAATTATAATATTATTACAATTACATTTTCAATTTTTAAGCAATAATTATTTAAAAATTGAAAATATTAAATTTAATGATAGTTTAATATTTATATTAGTTGCTTTTGGCGCACAAGAATTTTATAGACCATATAATTTTAATGATCCAGATAAATTAAATAAATGTAATAATTATATTAATTTATTATATTATAAAAAATTAACTGAACTCAATGAAACAAATAAAATAAATATTCAATATCAAATTAATTATTTTGAAAAAGAATGTGATGGAATGATTATTAAAAATGATTCATATAATATTTATAATTTGTTACGTATTTACAAAATGGTTGATGACATATACTAATTTTTAACGCAAATAAAAATATAAAACTCATACAATTATTTTTACAATAAATTATAACAAATATAACAAATATTTGAAAATATTAATATTTAAGGAGATAAAATATTATAATATAATATATTTATAATAACAATATGAGCAAACATAAAAATAAAAATAAAAATCAACAGATACAATTAAACAATAATCAACCACCAACTGGAATAGTTCAAATTACAACCGCCCAAATGATTATGCCAGTTGCTGAATATGATAATTTAATTAAAGAAAATCAGCAATTAAAACAACGAGTCGCCGAACTAACAAATCAACAAATTGAAAATTTAAATAATATCAGATCTAAAGATTTAGAAATTGAAATTTTGCGTAATGAAAATAAAAAATTACGCGAAAAAATTGATGAACTTGAAAAACATATCAAAGAACAAGATGAACATATTAAACAACAAGATGAACATATCAAACAACAAGATGAACATATCAAACAACAAGATATTATTATAAATGATTTAAAAAATGATATTTGTGATATTAAGAATGAACGATTATATGACAAATTTAAAATTGCTATTCAAGATATTAATAGCCGATATCAGTTAGAAAAAAATTTTACAAGTTATGATATTTGTAATGCATTAAATAATTTACGAAATGATCGCGTAGAAGGCTGTCATTATATTAAAAAAAGTGATATTGAAAATGATGTTCAATGTAAAATATTCGTTTTACAACAAATGTTAAATAACTTATCGCAACCAATTAAAGATAATTTCGAAATTGATTATCATAAAGATTTAATTAATGAAATTGATATGTGTTTAAAAAAATTAGGAATTATAAATACATTCACACAACAACAGATCGATAAAATAAAAAGATGGTTTAAATAAAATGAAGATACAATGTTTACAATTTGATCGTAATTACAAAAATGAATGATATGTGTTTTATAATATTTATAATATTATAAAATATAACAATAATATTTTAATCTAACTTTCTTAGCCTTGTCACAATTTCTTTCGCAATATTGATTGCTATTTTATTTATATGAAAATCTATAAAATTATGATAAAAATACAAAATTCCTACAGTGACGATATGTAACGCAATAAAACCATTTACAGAAATATTACAAAATAGTTTCGCGAATATTGATATTACTGTTGCTAAAATAAAACATTTTCTCCAATATGCATTATTATCATTTATGGATACTAAATTAATTAATTTTTCTTCTAACATAGTTTTAGTATCTGTATTTGATGGCAATGCATTTTTAAAATATGACGAATTTTTTTCATCACATTGTCTTTCAATTGTAAAACCTTTACAATTTAATAACTCTCTTTCTTTTTGTATCGCATATAAATTTACTAACACCAAAAATAATATATATACACAAGATATTATTATGTTGAACATTATTTTGATTATATAAATAATAAAGATTTTATTATTTATAAACAATATCACGATTAATCCATATTTATAAAAAATTGAGTTTATTATTTTTAATGTATTTGTGTTAGATTTATTTTAACTCATATTATGATAAATTCATATGCTTATCTAATAGCTGAACGATTTAATGATTTATTAAATTCTGGTATTACCAAAGAACAGCTAAATAATTTTCAGTTGGCTAAAATTTTTGAATATTACACATGTGTTAAATTTACAGAAAAATATAACCGTCTTTTTTATGTTTATGATGATATTGATCCAATTTTTAAAGAAGATAATTTTATGTCAAGAAATGATACTGGTATTGATGCTTCAGATTTGAATGATTCAATTGTTCAATGCAAGTTAAGAAAAGATTCATTAACTCTTTCTGAATGTGCAACTTTCTTTGCTTCTCAAAATCAATTTAACAAAAAAATAGGTAAAACAGATGTAAGATGGCAAAATATGTTTATTGCTAGAAATTCAGATTCTGTTTTATCAGAACATATGCAAGAAAAATTAAATTTTTGCTTATTTGTTGATCATACATTTGATAAACAAGAAATGTTAGATTATTGTGAAAATCTTTTAAAAAATTTTAAACCAATTACTGAACCATCTTTAACAAAAAAAGTTAAATTAATTAAAAAATGTAATAATAAAATTATTTCTGAAGAGTTTGTATATAAAAATATTGTCACTCCTTTGATTTTAAGAGATTATCAACAAGAAGTTGTTAATTTTATCGAAAACAAACAAAATATAATAATTAATCTTCCAACTGCGACAGGGAAAAATATAATTATAATATCATCACTTAAACAAAACAAAAAATATTTGATATTAGTTCCAAGAATTATATTAATGGATCAACTAAATGATGAAATAATAAAATTTAAACCCGATTTAGTGAATGATATACAATTAATCGGAGATGGGAATAACAATTTTGATAAAAATAAAAATATTACGATTTGCGTTTATAATTCGATTGATATCATTAAAAATTATTGTAATTTGTTTGATAAAATATTTATTGATGAAGCACATCATATTTTAAAACCTGAAATTTATAAATCAGATGAAGATACAAATAATGAACAAATTAACCAATCAATTAATCAACCAATTAATGAATTAATTAATCAACCAATTAATGAACAAGTTAATGAAAATTTAGTTAAAATAAATATAGCCGACTTATTTGCAAATCGTAATTTAAATAAAAATGCGATTGAAATTAATGAAAATGATGATGAATATGATGAAAATAATGAATATGATGAAAGTGATGATTTGGTCGATGATTCTGAAGATGAATTTAAAAATACTAAAAGTTTTACTATGTCGATACGTGAACTAAAAAAATATAACAATAATGTCTGTTTATCTGCGACAATTGATGAAGAAAATGGGTTTTTATATTATAAAAAGGATATTAGAGATATGATTGAAAATGGTTATTTGTGTGATTATACGATTCATGTGCCTATATTTTCTAATGACCCAAGTAATAAAAAAATATGCGAATATTTAATTAATAATTACAGAACAATTATTGTTTATTGTAATAGTTGTAAAGAAGGAAAACAAATAAGAGATATATTTAATGATCTTCAAAAAGGATCTGCTGAATATATGGATTGTTATACAAGCAAAACTATAAGAAGAAATATAATAAAAAATTTTAAAGATGGCAAAATTCCATTTTTAGTCAATGTTAGAATATTGACAGAAGGATTTGATGCAAAAAATACACAAGGAGTATGTTTTTTACATATGCCATCAAATAAGACAACTATAATTCAAATTATTGGAAGAGCATTAAGATTACATCCAAATAAAAAATATGCAAATATAATATTACCATATGGAATAAAAGATGATGAAATAAATATTAATAAATTTTTAAAAATATTAGCTAACAATGATCAGCGAATAAAACAATCATTTTGTAATAAAAAAACTGGTGGATATATCAACATTGAAATGATTGATGATTGTTTAAATGAAGATGTATTATATAAGTATGAACAAATTTATTCCTCGTTAGGTAAATTATTAAATAGTGAAGAAATATGGATGGGAAAATTAGAACAAGTTAAAAAATATATAGATGAAAATATTTATAAAACATTTAATGATTTCATAAATGATCCTAAATATAATTTATATTTTATTGATAATGATGAAGAATGGTTAAATAATCTTAAACAAGTTAAAAAATATATAGATGAAAATAATAAAAGACCGCCAACAAATGAAAAACATAAAGAAGATAATGTTTTAGGCAAATGGTTATCGAAACAATTAACAAATAGTAAAACACAAAAATATGGTATGAGAAATGAAAATATTTATAAAACATTTAATGATTTCATAAATGATCCTAAATATAATTTATATTTTATTGATAATGATAAAGAATGGTTAAATAATCTTAAACAAGTTAAAAAATATATAGATGAAAATAATAAAAGACCGCCAACATATGAAAAAAATGGAGAATATAATCTTTTGGGTAAATGGTTATCGCATCAAATAACAAATAGTAAAACACGAAAACAAATTATGGAAAATGAAAATATTTATAAAACATTTAATGATTTCATAAATGATCCTAAATATAATTTATATTTTATTAGTGATGATGAAAGATGGTCAAACAATTTAGTACAAGTAAAAAAATATATAGATGAAAATAATCGGAAACCACCAACACAAAAAAAAAATAAAAAAAATAATATTTTGGGTAACTGGTTATCGAATCAATTAACAAATAGTAAAACACGAAAACAAATTATGGAAAATAAAAATATTTATAAAACATTTAATGATTTCATAAATGATCCTAAATATAATTTATATTTTATTGATAATGATAAAAGATGGTTAAATATTTTAGAACAAGTTAAAAAATATATTGATGAAAATAATAAAAGACCACCAACAAATGAAAAACATAAAGAAGATAATGTTTTAGGCAATTGGTTATCGAATCAATTAACAAATAGTAAAACACGAAAACAAATTATGGAAAATGAAAATATTTATAAAACATTTAATGATTTCATAAATAATCCTAAATATAAATCGTATTTTAAATGAAAATTATTTAATCAATATCTTCAATTTTAACATTATTATATTTTGGTTTCGTTACAGTTGGCTTAACACTAGTCGGAATTTCTGGCTTTTTTTCATTCACTTCACTAATTTTTGGACCTTTAATTGATTCTTCTTGTTGTTCGTTTGATGATTCATAAATTTTTTTCATGATAGGGGTAAATATTTGTTCGAATTCTTTTAATTTTTCATCATATTCTTTTTTTGTTGCTTTTGTGTTTTCGTTTAACCAATGTTGAATTTCTTCGATTTTTGTGTTTAATATTTTTTTATCTTCTTCAGAAAATTTATTTTTTAATTTTTCGTCATTTAATGTATTTTTTATTGACTGAATTAAATTATCTAAGTTGTGTTTTGCATCCATTTTTTCTCTATACTTATTATCTTCTTCTTTGTTTTTCTCTGCTTCTTCCAACATTCTATCAACTTCTTCTTTTGATAATCTATTTCGGTTATTCGTAATAGTAATTTTATTTTTAATATTTGTGCATTTAATTTCTGCGCTAACATTCAAAATGCCATTTGCATCCAAATCAAATGCAACTTCAATTTTTGGTTCTCCTCTTCTTGCAGGTGGAATGCCTGATAATTCAAACTGTCCTAACAAATTACAATCTCGCACTGACGCACGTTCACCTTCGTAAATTTTAATACTTACTTGTTGTTGATAATCCGAATATGTTGAAAAGAATTCTGTTTTTTTCGTTGGAATCGTCGAATTTCTTTTAATAAGAACCGCCATCATTTGTCCGGCAGTTTCAAGTCCCAATGATAGCGGACTAATATCCATTAAAAGTAATTCGTCTAATTTTTTCGATTTAACACCAGTTAAGATTGCAGCTTGGATGGCAGCGCCGTAACTGACAGCTTCATCGCAATTAACTGTTTTATTAAGATCACCAACTGTTTTATTAAAATATTGCGCTAATAGTTCTTGTACTTTCGGAATTTTAGATGATCCACCAACAAGAATTATATCAGTAATACTTGATTTATCTAATTTTGCATCACGTAATGCATTATCGATTGGTTCGATTGTTTTTTTAAATAAATCTAAACTCATTTCTTCAAATTTGGCACGAGTTAATGTAATATCAAAATCAATTCCATCATGTAACGAATCAACTTCGATTTGGGCAGTAAGTGAACTTGATAATCTACGTTTAACTTGTTCGCATATAAGATGTAAACGATTTTTAATTCTTCCTAATTTTTCTTTGTCTGTAATTGCTCTTAAATCAATTTTATGTTTTTTATGAAATTCTGTCAAACAATATTCGATCAAACGTTCATCCAAATCAGTTCCACCAAGACGCGTATTTCCATTACATGATTTCACTTCGAAAACGCCATTTTCAAGTGTTAATACCGAAATATCTAACGTCCCGCCGCCATAATCGAATATTAATACATTTTTTTCTTTTGTGATCTCTTTGTCAAGACCATATGCAATTGATGCGGCAGTTGGTTCGTTAATAATTCTTAAAACTTGTAAACCTGCAATCGTCCCAGCATCTTTTGTTGCTTGGCGTTGTGCATCATTAAAATATGCAGGAACAGTAATAACAGCTTTAGTAACTTTTTGTCCGAGATATGCTTCTGCTTGTTCTTTCATAAATGTTAAAATCATTGCTGATATTTCTTCTGGACTATATTGTTTAATCTCATTTTTATATGTGACTTCAACTTTACATCTATCATCATTACTTTTGACAATTTTGAATGGATAAGTGTTAATATCTTTTTGAATCATAGGGTCAGAAAATTTTCTTCCCATCAAACGTTTAATGTCGTTAATTGTATTTAGTGGATTAAATATTGATAACGATTTTGCTCCTTCACCAATTTCAATAGTTTCTTCCCCAAAAGAAACCCATGACGGTGTAGTTCTATTACCACTTCTATTAGGTATAATTTCGACACTATTATTTCTATAAACACCAACACAACTATATGTTGTACCTAAATCAATACCGATTGCATAACTTTCAGTCATGATTATAAAAATTATATTTTTATAAATATAGTTAATGTTTAAATTACTTAATATTTACTATGTATAAAATATTACAAAAAACATTGATGATCAATAAATAATTGCCAATAATATATTATATCTTTTATAAACACAATTAAGTTCATATATTTTTTATTAATTTTTTATTAATTTTTTATTAATTTTGTTTCTAAAATTATAAATTTTTATTTCGCTATCTTTTTTTATCTGCGTATATCTTTTTGCGTTTAATGGTGTACATTTTATAACACCTTCAGCATCTTCATCTTCACCTGTTGTATCATATCTAAAAACAAACATAATTTGTTCTTTAATATTCTCTTTTTGTCCTTCTGATAACATTATTTCTGGTCTTTTATGTTTTTTAATTTTATTTATAACTTTTACAAGTCCATAATTTTCACTAACATTTACAATTTGCTCCTTTTCATTCATATTATTTTCTTTTTCATTCATATTATTCATATCTTGTTCAATTTCTTCTTTTGATTTAATAATTTCACCAAATGTTCGTTTAGCAAAAATTGACATATTGCTTAATAATTCGTCCATTGTTTTCTTTTTATTAACAGAAACGAATGCGCCATTTTCCATAATTAACATATCATCTGATCGTAAATTAGTAATACAAATACAGTTATTTTGTGGTATATTTTCATTTAAATATATTTTTGATATTAATGTTGGATATATTTGTGATCCTGAATTTAATATCTCTCTTTTATCATCAATTGTTAATTTAGACAAATCTTCTTCACCAAAATCGACAATATAATTATTATTAACTGTAACATTATTTAATGTATTATTTAATGTATTATTAGTTGTATTATTAGTTGTATTATTATTTGTCGTATTTGTGTTTTTAATAATTTCATTTATTTCTTTTTTTGATTTTTCTGATTTTTTTGTTTTACTTGACTGAATAATAGTTTTATATTCTTCATTTATTTGTTTAATTTCATCAACTTCTTTTTTTGTTTCTTCTAGTTTATTTTTTAATAAACTAATTTCTTCACCATTTTTGCTGTTTTCTGTTAGTTTTTTCAACTCTTCTTCATAATTTACATGTTTTTTCTTATGATTATATAAACTTTGTCTAAACTTAAAATTTTTATGACAAATTAAACAAATATAGTTGTCAACATTCGGCTTACATTTGGCTTCCTTTTGGCTTACAGTTGACTTACATTTGGCTTCCTTTTGGCTTACATTGTTAACTGCTTCATTTTTTATTTTATTATTAAGATCTTGTTTATTAATTATTGATGGTATTATTTTAACTATGTTCTCATTTGTATCATGAATATTTATATTAATATTTTTGTTATCACTTTCATTATTTTTTTTAATTTCTTCTTCATAATTATTATGTATTTTTTTATGTTTGTATAATCCTGTTCTTTCCTTATAATTTTTATGACAAATTAAACATTCATATTTATTTATATTTGTTTGCAACATATTGTCAACATTGTCAACATTCGTCAACATATTTTCAACATTGTCAACAGTTTTGTTAACTTCAATATTATTTTTATTATTAAGATCTGTATTTATAGTATTTTTTGGTTTACATGGTATTTTACGTTTTAAATGATAATTATAATTAGATTTTTTATTAAACATCTTAAAACATTTATCACAAGTATAAATCATAATTTTATTGGTCAATATATATATAATTAAATTATATTTTAAATATTAAATGAAAGCTTAAAAAAGCTTAAAAAAGCTTAAAAAAGCTTAAAAGCTTAAAGCTTAAAAAATTAAGCTTCAATTAGTTAGCGAGAGAGAGCGGGCATTTTTAAAACTTTTTAAAATAAAAAATTCGATTTTAGATATTTTTTTTAATTTTTTTATTTTTAATTTTTTATTAATTATTTTTAATAAAAATAAAATTAATACTGTATATAATATAATTTTATTTTTATAACTATAACAACATTGAATCATTAAACTTAAATATGTTTTTAAATAATTAAGTTTATTGTATTGATATAATATGTTTAATTTAATTTGTTTTATAATTGTATATAAATGGGTGCTATTATATCCATATTTGAAAGTATAGGACAGTTTTTTTTACAACTGCCAACAATTATACTTGGATTACTTAAATTAATACCTGATTTAATAATGTTGGTGCCAAAAATATTATCAATTATACCAGAAATTCTCAAGCTAGTTCCGGAAGCACTAAAAATAGTAACATTAATAATACAACATTTGCCTTTAATAATAAAACTTATCCCAAAGGTCTTGAATATATTTGTATGGTTATTAATAAAATTACCAATCACAATCGAAAATATTACTCGTATAATTCGATTATTTATTAGAAGAACATTAAATATAGTGTTTGCTGTTATAATAAGTTTTGGTTTATTAATATTTGGATTAAATTTTGGTATGTCGAATATAATTGGTTTTGAAAATTTTCCTTTATTTTTTATTATTTTCTTTGCGATTATTTTAATAATTCAATTAATTAATACTGATAATTCTTATTTAATACTTAAACGTGTTAATCGTCATTTGACAAATATATTAACAAAAATATTAGACAATACTATTATCAAAGATTTAGTCGGATTTAATGTAAATTTAAATACAGAAAATCCAGAAAAAAATGTCGATTTATTATTTAAATGGTTCTCTAAAAATTTATTCAAAGTAACGTTAATATTATTCGTATCTGTTTATTTAGGAAAAAAAATAGTAACGAAAACAATGGATTATTTAAATATCGAGTTATAATACTCATTAAATTGAAATCACTTTGTTATAATAATTGTGTTATATTTAATGATCGAACCCGTTCGATCATTAAATATAAAAAATTGAAACCATTTCATTATGACATTTTTTTATATTAATAGTTTGTTCGTGTAAACACGAACAAACTATTAATATAAAAAATTGAAATAAACAAAACTTATATAAATATTCATATATTAATTTTATCTTATTATGTCAGCCAATCAAGACGAAAATATTATTAAACAACTAATTGATATTGTTATGAGTAAATTAAACGATGAAACTATTTATTCTGAATTACACAACACGCATATTTACATTGATCATCTTAAAATCAATTATATCAAACATTTAATGAACAAATTAATATTAAACAAAAATAATCAAGGAAATTCACACAACGAAATGAGTAATACAAATGGAATACAACATTATGTCAAATATATATTGAATATGTTATTAAAATCATTTCCGATTATTAAAACATATACTAATGATATTATAAGTATATTTAATATTGTTGACAAATATAATATACATCCAAATATTTTACATCCTTTGCTAATCAATATTTTATATAGTATTTATATTTTTGAAACTAAAAAAAACATAAATTTAATTAATAATCAAGAAATTATTCAACAAATTCAAAATATAATTATGGAAGTTGGAATGTGTTTATCGATATTTGATGAAGTAATTAACAATGCTGATATTATTTTTAACAATATTGAAAATATTATTGGATATAATTCGATAAGTTTAATGAGTCAAAAAGATTTTAATGTAAAAATGAATGAATTTATGGAAAATATTGAAGAAGAAAAAAGTACGTTGCGATCTAATTATTTAAAACTTAATATGTTTATAACATATATTGATCATACAACAGAAAATTCAATGCGCGATACAATGAAATTATTAGATAATAAAATTAATAATTTTGATGATGAGAAACATTTGTTTGATGAAATGTTAAATCAATTTAAAATAATTAATATGGCTAATTATTATCACACAAAAAAATATAATAAATTTAGTAATATTGATATTGATATAATGAAATTAAATGAACGTAATATTTTGTATTATTGGATTGACTATATTTCTGACATTAATATGTCAATCATAAAAAATTTTACTAATAATAAAAAATAAAAACATAAAAAAAATTTTCTTTTATATTTATATAGAAATAATTTTATAAAAAAGTTTATTTAACTATAAATTGACTTAAACATTTATCAATAATATAATATTGAAATAACATGTACAAAAAATTAGCTACAGCAATCAATTAACCATCAAAAAACCATCATTATTTAAGACTAATTTGGTACATGTTATGAACAATAATAGTTACATACAGCACAAATTCAAATAACAAATAAAATATATAGGAGGGTTAGTTAGGTTTTAAAAAATAATAAAAAAAGTTGTAACATACAAAGGATTGGTTAGGTTTTAAAAAATAATAAAAAAAGTTGTAACATACAAAGGATTGGTTGGGTTTTAAAAAATAACAAAAACAGTTATAACATACAAAGGATTGGTTAGGTTTTAAAAAATAACAAAAACAGTTATAACATACAAAGGGTTGGTTAGGTTTTAAAAAATAACAAAAACAGTTATAACATACAAAGGGTTGGTTAGGTTTTAAAAAATAACAAAAACAGTTATAACATATATTTTTAATAATTTTAGGTATTTAATACATGTGTTAAAAATTATTGGTATAATATCGGCTTTGAGTGGTTAATATAATTATATATTAAGATTATGTAAATAGTTGTTTATTAAGATGGTTAGCTCAATGGTAGAGCATTGGTCTCATAATTCAGAGGTCGTATGGTTCGATTCCTACATCATCTATATGTTATATTATAAAAAATTGAAATCGCTACGTTATGACATTTTTTTAATATAATAGAGTTTCAACGCGTTGAAACTCTATTATATTAAAAAATTGAAATTTTAACATTTTGAAATACTCGATTAATAATGAAAGGATATCACAGATAAGTGATATATATAGCTGTGATTACTGGACAATTAGCTCAGTCGGTTAGAGCACTGGTCTTATAAGCCAGAGGTCGTGAGTTCAAGTCTCACATTGTCCATTAGGTCCGATTAGTTCAGTTGGATAGAACGCTGGTCTTCTAAACCAGAGGTCATGGGTTCAAGTCCCATATCGGACGTATGCATGGATAGCAAAGCGGTCAAATGCGCCAGATTTAAACTCTGGTCCCTTTGGGTTCGTGGGTTCGAATCCCACTCTATGCATTATAAGAATTACGTACAGCAATTTAAATATAATAAAAAGTTATTTACGTAATTCGATTTGGATAATTAGCTCAGTTGGTTAGAGCACTGGTCTTATAAGCCAGAGGTCGTGAGTTCAAATCTCACATTATCCATTATGCACGCGTAGCAAAGTGGTCAAATGCGTCAGTCCCAAAATCTGATTCCTTTGGATTCGTGGGTTCGAATCCCACCGTGTGCATTATCCGGACAATTAGCTCAGTCGGTTAGAGCACTGGTCTTATAAGCCAGAGGTCGTGAGTTCAAGTCTCACATTGTCCATTATTGGATGTAGTAAGAATTACGTTCAGCAATATAAAATATATAAATCTCAAAACGTAATTCGTTTGCATGGATAGCAAAGCGGTCAAATGCGCCAGATTTAAACTCTGGTCCCTATGGGTTCGTGGGTTCAAATCCCACTCTATGCATTATAAAAACATTGATTTAATTTATTAATATTTAACTTAATTTACATATTTCATATCATTCAAATCAATCAATGTACATCGAATATGTATAATATTACCCTTATATAATTTATAATGTTATTACAAATTATATAAAAATATTCAAAAAAATTGAAAAATTTATTTTATTAAGACTCCAAATATAAATACTTATTAACTAAATATGAACGCGATTGAAACAATTCAATATCAAGCCGAACATAATATGTATTCGGATAATCAGTATATGAATAATATTGAGCCATCTGAATGTTCTGGACAAAACGAATGTTTTGAACAAAACAAATATGTTAAAGTTAATACTGTCATTTCACCTTCCAAACGAAGAGAAGAACTTTATGAAATTGGACAAAATGCTGCTATTTGTATATTTGGAGAACAAGTAATTAAAGAATTAAATATTGATGTCATTTTCGAAATTTATTCTGAAATTGGTAAAATTATGCAATATGAAGAAAAATCAAGAGCTATATATGATGAATATGATATGATTACGTGTGATAATGAATATATTCGAAATTTCTTTTGTGATTTGGTAAATAATAACATCAATCAAACTAATGAAAATAATGATGATAATGAAGAAGAATTATCATATTATGAAAAATATAATGACTATTAATTTATTAAAATGTTTTTAATTTGTTTATTTAATTTATATGAAATATTTAAGTGATAATATAATACCGAACATATATAATTTATATTTTGATTTTGATATCAAAAATGATAAATTCAAAGGATATAACATTATAAATATTGAAATAAAAAAAAATACTAATAATATTCAATTTCATTGTTCTAATCTTAATATCGAAAATATTATTTTTAATAAAATTACACAAAAAGATATTAATTATGATACTGAAAACGAAATACTCACAATTAATTTAACTGAAACGATCAATGTTGGCAAATATATTTTAGAAATATATTTTAATGGAATTATAGCTGATTCTGGTTTGATTAAAAAAAAATATAATAACGACATTAAAATATTTACACAATTCGAACCAATTTGTGCAAGAAAATGTTATCCTTGTTTTGATGAACCTAAATTTCGCGTAATATACAATACATCTATTCAAATTAATGATCCATCTTTTATAGTATTATATAATACTGATCCTTTCGAAATTATTAGAACTAATACAAATAATATTCTTTACAAATTTAAAACAAGTGTTCAAATGCCAACGTACGTATCAGCATTTATAATAGGAAAATTTAAATATATTGAAAAATATTGTCAAGAAAATATCCGAATAAGAATTTACACACCACATAATATTAATATAAATTTAAGTACTTTTGCATTAGATACAAGTGTAAAAATTATGAATTTTTTAATAAATTATTTTCAAACTAATTATTCTTATAATAAAATAGATTTCGTACCTATAAATAATACTGATGTATTTGGTATGGAAAATTATGGTTTAATTTTTTGTATTAGTAATCGTTTATTATATCACAAACAAACTTCGACATTAAATGACAAAATTCAAATTGTTAATATGATTGCTCATGAATTAATACATCAATGGTTTGGTAATTTAATTTCTATTAACAAATGGGATAATTTATGGCTAAAAGAATCTTTCGCACGATTTTTTGAATACGAGACAATCAAATATATTTTCCCACAATGGGATTGTGCATCAAATTTCACTTTTAATATTATTAAGACATTAGAATATGATTCAATATCAAAACGATCCATAAAAACTCAAATAAAAAAATTACATCATATTTATCAAATTTATGATCAAATAAGTTATGACAAAGGAGCAACAATGCTTTTAATGTTACAAAATTATTTAGGTAATGAACGTTTTATGAATGTGATTCGGAAATTTATAAATCAATGTAAAAATACTGTTATTAACTCATATTTATTTGTTAAATTATTTAGCGAAAATTATGAACTTATTGAAGTGAGTAACATGAACGGGAAACAAGATAAATACATTATTCAAAAAATTATATGCTCATTTATAAAAAATCAAGGTGTTCCAATAATTCAATTTGTTGATAATAATATTATTTTTGATTCGTTTAATATTAGACAAATAATAAATAATAAAATAAATCATAAATCAATCAAAAAAAATATAAATAAATGGTATTTGCCTATGTTTAAAAATATTGTATCTAATGACATTGAACATATAAATATTCCACTATGTGAAATTCCGATAAATAATAAAAGTTGTTGTTATTGTCACATTTGCTATAATAAACAACAATATGAAATTTTATTTAAAAATATTAAAAATATTAATTCGATGCAACAATTATCGATATTTTATGATTTGTATGTTATGTCAATTTATAGCCCACAACAAAATAATTATTGGATTCATTATTTATCAAGTTTAATTGATTTACTCATTTCATATAATAAACAACAACAATATAATTTTTATTTATTTAACTATATCGACATATTTATTAACAAAATTAATAAATTATTAAACAACACACAGAATAATAATTTTATCGACAATCATTTTGATAAACATAATATTCAAGCCGCTAAACAAAATTTCGATAATTTACTTTTTAATAAATATAACGTGCTAATAAATAAACTTTTTAGTATATTTAATATTAATAATATTAGTACTTATACTGATTTAGATTTGCATGATGATAATATTCATCGAAATAAAATTATTTTTTATTTGCTCGATAATTATTGTGATAATTTAAGTGCTAATAATATGATCGAATATATGATAAGCAATAAGCAATTTAATTTATATGGCGATCTAAATAATATATTTTGTAAATATTTAATTTTGCATCCTGAAAAATATAGCGATTTATATATCGGAAATTTATTAAAAGAAAATACATTTTTAAATAAATGTATTTTTGGTGCTTATAGGTTTACCGATAATAAAAAATATATTGATAATATATTTGTTACATTTAAAAATAATATAAATATCGATCATCATAATATGATCACATTATTAAATAATACATATTTTCATAATATATTTGTTGAATATTTTATTGATCATTATAATGATTTTATCAAAATTGTTCCTCTTTGTTCATTATTATTTACCAAATATTTACATGTGATGATAATAAATATTAATGATATCAATTTGATGAAAAAATTATTTAAGAAACTTGATGTGGAAAAAAATGATTATTTTTCTTTGGTTTATTACCAGTCCAAACATATATTATTCAGTAATTTATATAAAAACATTAATATAATTAAACAACTAATTGAAATATAATTTTTTTATTATTTTGAAAAAATGTGCATAATTTTATTTATTATTTTATTTGCTTTTTTCATATTATTTTCAGTTTTATTAATATTATCGGATATTTTTTGTATTTGTATTTTTTGTTCGTTCAAACAATTTAATGTTTTTGATTGAATATCACAAATTTCATTTGCTAATCCAATACTTTGTTTTAGTTGTTGGTTTGATGAATCTAATTTTTTTATATCATTTTCTATTTCTGACATGCAATTATGTTTAATGTTAATTAACTTAAATTAAATATCGTCTATAAACTAAATATTCAATTCTTAGTCACAACATGTATTTTGTTATTGTTTATAATCTTTTAGATCTAAATCCATTAATTTTTTATCTAAAAAACCGAATTCGTTTTTTGAAGTATATTTGTTTGTCAAATATTCAGTTATATTATATTCAATTATTTGATCACCTTGTTCTTCAAATTGTTTGCTATTTAAACAATCGACATGGTTAATATTAATTCTTATTATGTTTTCATTATTATCAATATTTTGAAGATAAAAATAGACATAAATATATTCTCCATTTTTCATTTTAATCAAATAAATATAATATGCAAATTCGATAGATTCATAATGTTTTTTGAGTGTACATATTGAGTCAATATTTTCAATATTTTTTATTTTGTTAATTAAATTTTCATATTTAGTTTCATTAAATGAATGATATACTAATATAATATTAGTTTCTCCATTTTTTGGTTCTGAATTATTATAAAAACAAAAATCATTTGTTAAATACTTTCCATGTGTAAGAATATTTTTTGTATTTATATATAATTTTTTTGATTTTTCGTCTGTAATTATATCGATATTTGGATCGTTAGTTATGATTGTTTTATTATTTATTATATCGTATGGCAAATTATATTTTTCTTTTAACATAATCCAAAATCTATACATAAGCCCATAACTTTTAATGTGAAAATTTATTTTTTCAACTTCTTTTTCATTTATATATTTATCAATATTATTAACGACATCATGTATTTCATCTAATATAATTTTATTATTACTCCACTCAAAATCAGTTTCTTTAATATTCATTAAATCAATTTTGTTATAAATAAATGGAGGATCAAATTCTGTTAAAATATTTTCATCAATATCAAGACTAACAATATTTAGCTGATAAATTCGTTTCCCATTATCACATACATCTTCAATTTTTATATTAGTTGTGTATATTTTTTCGTTAGCTACAAATTGTATCAAAAATTGAATTAAGCCATATAATTTGTTATCAATAATATTCGTTATTTTTAATGAATTTAATTTTTCAATATTGTTAAAAATAAATGATATCTCTTCACAAAAATATTTATTCGGATGTACAAATCTGACAAATTTATTATATCCATTTGATATTAATGAATATTCACAATATCTATATTCATTTCTAATTTCAGTTTCACATTTAAATTTTAACAACTTGTCAATATATTTAGCAATTTTATTAAAAAAATTGGTGTGACATTGTTCTGCCATTTATGATTATAAATATAAAATATGATTATTTGTTTATATCATATAATATGACAACACGATGATTCATTTTATTATTCATCTAATGATAGATTATATAAATATGTCGCGTTAGATGAATAATAAAATGAATCATCATGTGACTGTACTATATTATTAATCATGTTTTGATAAAAAATTGAAATTAAATTATTAATATAAATTATCAATATATATCAATAATCATAAATGGATAAATTTAATAATTGTATTTATATTTTGTCGCATGACACTGCTTATTTTTATAATAATAAAAATAGTTATAAAATAGGTTCAACATGTAATATGAAAGCACGTATGTTAAGTTATAAAACATACTATCCGATCGACAAAAATGTTTTAGGATATTTTTATATTAAAAAATATAATTGTTATACTTTAGATGATGACATCAAAATATTTTTTAATGATCATCGTATAAAAGATAATGCAGGAATTGAATTTTATCAAGATATAAATATTGAAGATATTAAAAAATATTTTGATCAACGATTAATAGAATATGCGTATTATACAGATAACGAATATGAAGATATTAAAAATGAAAATATCAATGATTTGAAAAATGATATTATAAAAGACATAACATTCGAATTTACAAAAATAATTAATAAACCAAATATAGAACAAATTAATGTAATAATTAATAAACCAAATACAGAACAAGTTAATGTGATACCAGACGAAATAATTAATAAACCAAATACAGAACAAATTAATACGATATCGAATGAAATAATTAATAAACCAAATACAGAACAAGTTAATGTGATACCAGACGAAATAATTAATAAACCAAACACAGAACAAATTAATGTGATACCAAATGAAATAATATTAAGAACATGGCAAAAAGAATTAATTGATAGTTATAAAAAATTTATGTTAGATGACAATAATAAATCAGCTTTAGTTATTGCGCCAACTGGATGCGGAAAATCATTTATGATTAGATATTTGATGTTATTTGAATATATATTAACTTATCATAATGATATAATTTTGTTGAACAAAAATAAAGAAATTTTTGATGATACATTTATTAATGTTACTAACAAACTGATAACTAAATATAATTTACCGATAAGATTATATAATTTAATAAATGATATAATATCAAATTATTCGATATTTGATAATAAAACTAAAATGAATAATATATATATTGTGAACAATGATAAATTTATAACATCTAATCGATATTTGGATTATACAAAATATAGTTGGGGAAAAATTAAATTATTAATATTAGATGAATGTCATTGGTCAGGCGCTAATCTTTTTTATAATTTTTTATCATTTATGAAAGATAAAATTGTTGACAAAATAATTGGTTTCTCAGCTACACCAGTTAGAATAATGGAATCTAATCATCAACATACTCTTGATATATTTAGAAATGAATTGACAAATGATTTTAATGTTATTTATACAAGATCATATTTTGATTCAATTAATGAAAAAGATAGAGTTTTAACAAAATGGTTACTAATACCTATAAAAATAAATGAATTAGTTGATGATGTCAATGTTGATTACGATGATACAAATACTAATATAAAAAGTTTAAATGAAATTGGAATTAAATCAACGTTACAATGGTTAAATAAGTTTATTGTAAAATCATTGAATCGCAAAGGAATATTATGGTTTGGATCGATTAATGGATTAACACATTTTTATGATATAGTTACAAAAAATAAATATAATTATGATAACTTAACGAATATATCATTTTACCCAACTCATTCAAAATTAACTGATAATAATATACCAATATTTAAATCAAAAAATAATAATGCAATTTTATTATCAGTTCGAAGAGCGACAGAAGGTTTTGATGATCCATCAATTGATTTTGGTTTCGATTTTTATATTAAATCATTACCAAATGCGTTATTAGATTCACAGAAAGAAGGGAGAGCTTCCAGAATATTTAAAGGAAAAGAAATAAGTTATTTTGGTTTTATAAATAGTGTTGAAAATTTAGATTATGAACAAAATTTAATTAAGCGGTTAGGTAATTGGATTTCATATGTTGACGAATTTAAACAAAATAAAAATGCATCATCATTAACATGTAACAAAAACACAAATATGAATATGAATTATGACATCGACGAATATATTAACATGATGATTGATGATAATATTAAAGAAATTGAGTACAAAAATATAAGAGATAAAATTATCGTGTACATTGATAATATAAATCCTTCGTCAACAATTACACAAATTCATAAACATATGCAAAAAATTAATAGATTAAATATTAAAGCAAATACATATATAATTGATACAGAAACAAAATATAAAATTTATGCAGAAAAACGAAATTTACCGATAAATTTGGATTTAAAAGATTATTCATATAATTGGGTAAGATTTTTAAGACCTGATTATAATATTTATGTTAATAATTTTTACAACATTAATGATCTTAAAAATTTATTAATAAAAAATTATGATGATTATGTTATCAAATCGTTGGTTGATAAAAAAATCCCAAGTATTGAATTAATTAATAATGGTATATATAACACAAATAATGAACATTTTAATCCCGAAACAATTTATAATATCATCAAACGAAAAAAATTTTAAATTTTTATTTATAATCTTTAAAATATATAAATAAAAATTTAAAAATAAAAATAAAAATTTAAAAATAAAAATAAAAATTTAAAAATAAAAATTGAAAAATTTAAAGATTAAATATATATTACATAATATATAAGTAAAACATAATAAATAATGTCAAATTTTGAAAATATCATTAAATCTATTAGAGATATTTTAAAGAACGAAGGAATAACAGGAATGGATTCGATTAGTCATTGTATAGCATTTATAATAATGAAATATTTGAATGCCAGTAAATGTAATAAATTTAATATACCTATAAAATACGCATTTGAAAATTTTTTAACAGATGAAATGGGTAATCAATATCCAAATAATGATTCGAGAATTTTAACAAAATTTTATTCGCAAAATGCTGAACAAGATGATTTATTAACTCAATTACGTGAAAAATTTAATTTTACTCAGTTGTCATTTAAAATGAATTCACCATTTAATTTTGTTGCTGTCTTTAAAAAAATTAGTGAAATTGATCTTGACATTTTACATGAAGAATATGATATTGTTGGTTTGGTATATGAAATTCATCTTAAAACAGGAACATCGAACCCACGAGATTTAGGACAATATTTTACGCATAGGAAAGTAATTAGATTTATGATAGATTTATGCGAACCTAAAATTAAACCTGATGGACAAATTGAAACAATTTTAGATCCATCAATGGGGACAGGCGGATTTTTAACAATGAGTATGAAATATTTGAATAAAAAATATCAGAACATTGATTGGAATATTAATAAATCAAATATTTATGGTTTTGATATTGATGAAAATGTTAAAAATTTAGCATTATTAAATAGTTTAATGGAATCGGGAGAAATACTAAACACAAATTTAGTTAAAAATGATACGTTGAGATTAGATTATAAATTAGATAATAACACGATCATTAATAATGTTGATATTATTTTTGCTAATGAACCATTCGGTATTAAAGGAATTAAATATAAAGATTGTTGTAAACGTATCAAAGAGTTAAAAATAGAAGGAACAAAATCGGAACCATTATTTTTACAATTAATGTTCAAATCATTAAATAAAAATGGTAGATGTGCTGTTATAGTTCCTGATGGTGTATTGTTTAATGAATCTAATTTGCATTTAAATACTCGAAAATATTTAATTGAGAACTTAAATCTTAAAAAAGTAATATCATTGGGAGATAAATTGTTTCTTAATACTGGAGTTCAGTCATCAATTTTATTTTTTATCAATGATGGAAAAACAAATGAGGTTGAATTTTCAGAGATAAAATTAGTTGATAATCAAATTAAAGAAAATAGTATTATTAAAATTTGTTATAATGATATTGTAGCAAAAAAATATTATTTAATGACCAATAAATATATTGAACGAACAATAATTAATTTTGAGAAAACAATTAATACGAAACTTTGTGATATATTTGATATTTTTACATCAAAATTAAATTCAAGTGATATGGATGATAATGGTGTATATAATTTTTATAGTGGTATTGCAGATAATCCTGCTGGTTTGCATTCACAATATAATTTTGATTTTCCTGAATATTTAGCAATAATAAAAGGAGGTGGAGCAGGTAAATGTAAATATGGAGATAATATTGGATTAGGAAAAATACATTATTTAACAAATAAAAATACTATTAGCAATGGTTTATACATATTACGTTTAAAAGAAAATATATTAAATGTAAATATTAAATACACATATTACATAATTAAACAAAATAAAAACAACATTATGGATTTGGCAACATATACAACTAATTTAGGAAATATTAAAATAGATTCGATTAAAAATTTCGAAATACCTATCCCATCAATTGAATCTCAAAAACAAATTGTCGATATTTTAGATTTATATTATAATAAAATCGAATTAAATAAAAAATCTATTGCTAATTATGAACAACTTAAAAAAATATATATTGATATTAACACTAAAAATTGTAATACGAAAATATTAAATGATATTTGTGAAATGAAATCAGGCAAATTTAATTCTGGTGATTGTCTTAATGATGGCAGTTATCCATTTTATTCAAGTTGTGCTTGTAATCCTGTAGGATTTTTAAATGACTATTGTTTTGATTTTGAAAAATATATTATTTTGATAAAGGATGGTGGTGCTGGACAAGGTAAATATGGTCCTCAAATTGGATTAGGTAAAGTTTTCTTGGTATCAGGTAAATCGAGTGCTACTTCTCATCAATTAGCAATTTATCCAAAAGAAAATTGTGATTATTTATATTTCTATCTTCAGTCAATTAAAAATTTAATAATGGATTTAGCACATTATACAACAGGTTTAGGAACAATTAAAAAATCAGATATTGACGATATCAAAATCCCTTTACCATCAATTGAAACTCAAAATGATATTATTAAACAATGTGAATATTATGATCAACAAATTAATATTTTAAATAAAGAAAACGAAATGTTAACAAATAATAATGTAATTAATATTATTCTTAAATCTATCGAACAAACTAATGAAACTATAAAAATTAAGGAAACTAATGAATCAAATAGTGAATCATTAACTGAGTCGAATAATGAAAATAAAATTGTATCAACTAATGAATCTAATGATGTTCAACTTAATGAAATTGTAAAAAAGAAAGTTGTAAGGACAAGAAAAGTTGTTAAAAAATAATTACTATTAATTTTTTTTATTAAATGATAATATGTTCAAATTTATGTATAAGTTATCACAATGCGTTAAGAAAGTTGGCAGTTATTAAATAAATTCTACAAATCAATATCTTCAGTGTCAAATATTGTATTATCTTCATTATTTATAGGTCCATTATTTATAGGTCCATTATTTATAGGTCCATTATTTATAGGTCCATTATTAATAACTATATTGTTCGCTACAATTTCAGTTTTATTTTTTAATGATTTTTTTGATTTGCTTGTTTGAATTATGTTTTTATATTCTTCATTTTTTTTCCAATATTAGTTCGTTTTCCTTAACGCATTCGTATTGATAAAAAATTGAAAAATTTATGTTATAAATAGACAATAGTATTTCTAATATTAATCATATGACATCAATTAATCAATTAGTTTTGATCGATAATATCATGAATACTGTTGTTATCGTTAATAATAAATCGGTACTTAACTATTTTAATGCTCCTGACGAAGAACATACGAAACGATTATTTAATGTGGAAAACATTAAACGATCATTTAATGATAATATTTTGACTAACTCAAATAGTTGTATTTATGATTCACCGGATGAGGAACATACAATTCGTTATTGAAATAATATTTTAATATATGTTTAATATTAAAATAAAAAGTCGCTTACTGATTTATAATTTTTTTTTGAATTAGCACAAAAACTACAATTTTTTTTATTATGTGTTTCTGTATGAATATTTGGATAATTAAATATTTTTCCTTCATAATTCCTAAATACATAATTTTCTGAACTTGCTGATATCATATAATTTGGTGTTAATATAATTTTACCGTAACCCCCTGGGGCGTCTACAACATATTGTACATTTGCTAATCCTGAATAATGTCCTCTTAAACTTTCTAATATCGCAATTCCGTCATTTATATTCGTTATAAAATGATGCGCATTTGGAACTATATCACATTGAAAAAGATAATAAGGTCTGACACGATTTTCTAAACATCTATTAAATAATTCTGCCATCGTATTCGGACAATTATTAACTCCATTTAATAACACTGATTGACTTGAACATACAATACCAGCATCAGCTATCATATTAATTGCTTTTTTTGATTCTTCTGTAATTTCATTTGGATGATTTATATGTATATTCATCCAAATTGGATTATATTTTTTTATTATCGCAACTAATTCAGGTGTGATACGTTGTGGTAAAACTATTGGTGTTCTAGTTCCAATTCTTATAAATCTGACATGTTTAATTTTTTTTAGTTCCGATAATATATATTCTATTTTTGTATCAGGTAATAATAATGTATCACCACCACTTAATATTACATCAACAATTTCTTCATGTTTTTTAACATATTCGAGTTGTTCCTTATATTCTGTGTCAAATCCAAGCAAATTATTACCACCAACAAAAAAACTTCTTGTACAAAATCTGCAATAAGACGAACAATTTAATGTTGTCAAAATAATACATCTATTTGGATATCTATGAACTAAACCCTTGACTGGCATTTGTTCGTGTTCATTTAACGAATCTTCAATATCACATGTATGTGACTCAAGTTCTTTAACAGAAGGTATAAATTGTCGTCTGATTGGACAATTTTTATTTTCTTTGTCTATCAACTTCAATAAATATGGTGTTATAGCAAATGCAAAATGTCGAGGATCATCAAAAAAAGCTTTTTCTTCCTCATTTAATTCGATGTATTTTTCTAATTCTTCTTTTGTGGTTATCCTATTTGACATCTGCCAACTATAACTATTCCAGTTTTCAACCGGAACGTTATTTATTTTGTCGATTTGCATTTAAAGTTGTTATAATTAATTAAAATATATATTATTATTGTTTAAATTATTATTTCAAAATAATTTAAGCTAAAATGTTTATTTTGTTTCAAATTTAAATTTAAAAGAATTTAGCATGTATTAATACTATTAAACAATTCTTCATTATCGTCAAAAATATAATCAACAAATAATATTAAGAATTTTCTATTTTTTAAAATATATTTTTTCATATTATTTACAACTAAAACACCAGATGGTAATGTTATTTCGTATTGATTTTGTTCGTAATTATTTTTATTATCATACAAAATTAAATAATATGAATTTTTCGGAACTGTGATAACATATATTAAAATATTATCAAACCAGTTCTCACAAAATTCAAAGTTAAAACTTGTTGAAAATGGTATCGGATATTTTCTATATATATCCGGACCAATACCATTATTTAATATTGTATCCAATTGATCAGCTGTTATTTTTTCTGACCTAAACGTAACAAAACTTTGAGATCCTGTTCCAATTAATTTGCATATATCAATAAATTGTTTTACATTTTCAAATCTAATTCGTGATTTAAAACAAGGATCAGAATAAAAATCATATTTATTTGTTAATCCAAGTTTGTTAGTATATAATTCTCCATTCATTATATTATTTTTAATATTATTTATATGCCCTTGTATTTGATTATTGAATGATAATATTTTTTGTTCTTGTTCGTTTATTATCACATTTATATTTGGATCAATTATTGGTATGGGTTTATTATATAATTCTAATCCATTTATTTTTGGATTTGTTTTTTTAATTAAATGAACTTTCAATAAATCTGTATGTGTTAAATATAATGATTTTTCTTCTTCAATATTTTCAAAATAATATCCTTCATTTTCAGTATAATCATAATAAATATACTCTTTTCCATCAATTAAATATATTGCAAGTGGATCATCTTCTTTTTTAATTAAATTTAATGAATTAATTCCCCCAATTTGTTTTACTATCAAATTGCATTTTTTTAAATATTTATTATATTTTTTTGAATATCTGATCATATATTATTATATTGATAATATATTTTATATCTTATTTTACTTATTGATTAATTATAACGAAATTATGATAAGATATAATAAGTTTTTAGATTGGTGTTAATATATATAATTTTATTTAGATTTTATTTTGTTGTTCCATTTATGACATAATATATTATGTGTATCTTTATATCATTGTTATGATAAATTAGAACTAAAAATTATTTTGCTGAAATAAACATTTTTATTTAATAAATTAAATTATTTAAAAAAAATATGTCTATCAAATTTATATATTTAATGTTAAATAATTTTACAGCACAAAATACATTAGTATCAAGATATATTAAACAATCTCTTGTAAAAATAGAAAATGTTGTGCCTGATAATTCGACAATTTCATTACATAGTGTTAATGGTAACGTTTTATTTTTAAAATCAGCCGATGATCAAATTGGTAATTTAACTTTACATTTTCCTAATTCTTATGGATCTGTTGGTCAAGCACTTAGTACTGATGCTAATGGTAATACTTTTTGGTCAGATATAGCTCCAACAAGTAATATTCAAAATGTTAATTTTATTAATGAAGCTACTTTTAATCATGGGACAATTGTTGAAGGTGTTAAAATGATACATGGTAACTTAATTATTGGTAACAACAAATTTACTGTTGATCCAAATGGTAATACTGTAATTAATGGATATATGCAAACGAATGGTAATCTAATATTAAATGGTAATCTAATTTTATCAGGCGCAACAACAATTAATAATAACTTAAGTGTTATTGCAAATACAACATTAAATGATAATTTAAGTGTTGCTAACAACACTACTTTAAATGGCAGTTTATCAGTTAATAAAGCTACAACACTTGGTAATACTTTAAGTGTTACAAGTGATACAACTTTAAGTGGAAATTTATCTGTTACTAAAGCTACTACACTTGGAAATAATTTAAGTGTTGCTAATGATACTACTTTAAATGGTAGCTTAGCTGTTACTAAATCCACTACGCTTGGAAATAATTTAAGCGTTACAAATGATACTACTTTAAATGGTAACTTATCTGTTACTAAAGCTACTACACTTGGTAATATTTTAAGTGTTGCTAATGATACAACTTTAAATGGTAGCTTATCGGTTATTAAAGCTGCTACACTTGGTAATACTTTAAGTGTTGCTAATGATACGACTTTAAGTGGAAATTTATCTGTTACAAAAGTTACTACACTTGGTAATACTTTAAGTGTTGCTAATGATACGACTTTAAGTGGAAATTTATCTGTTACTAAAGCTACTACACTTGATAATACTTTAAGTGTTACTGGTATTGTTATATTAAGTAATAACTTAAGTGTCGCAAATGATACTATTTTGAATGGAAATTTAATTGTCACAAAAGATATTACATTTGGAAATAATTTGAATGTTGCAAATGACACATTTTTAAATGGAAACTTATTAGTTACTAAAGCTACTACACTTGGTAATAATTTAAGTGTTGATAACAACACAACTTTAAATGGTAGCTTATTGGTTATTAAAGCTGCTACACTTGGTAATACATTAAGTGTTGCTAATGATACAACTTTAAGCGGAAATTTATTTGTTGATAAATCTACTACACTTGGTAATACTTTAAGTATTGTTGGTAATGCAATATTAAATAGTAACTTAAATGTTACAAATGATACTAATTTGAGTGGAAATTTGTCTGTTACAAAAGCTACAACTCTCGGTAATACTTTAAGTGTTGCTAACGACACAACTTTAAGTGGAAACTTGTCTGTTACAAAAGCTACTATACTTGGTAATATTTTGAGTGTTGAAAATGATACAAATTTAAGTGGAAATTTATCGGTAATTAAATCTACTACACTTGGTAATACTTTAAGTGTTACTGGTAATGCTACATTAAATAGAAATTTAAATGTTATGAACAACACAATTTTGAATGGTAATTTATCTGTTAATGGATATACTTTATTAGATTATACTTCAATAGGAAATTCACTTAATGTTACAAGTGATACAACTTTAGGAGGAAATTTAAATGTTACTAAAATTACAAATATTAATGGTCAATTAAATGCTAATAATGGTTTTACTGCAAATGGTGATATTATTGTCGGAAATATTAATAGCGGGAATGTAATTTTACAAGGTAAATTAAATATTATTTTAGCACAAAATAGTTATATTGATACGTCAAATAATGACGGTACAGTAAATATAGCCACAACTAACGCAAAAAATTTAAATTTAGCAACATCTGATAATATTACTTCAATTAATATTGGTACTGGATTGTCTAGCAAATTAATTCAAATTGGTTCAGAAAATGATGAAGTTGTTATTTCTGGAAACCTTTCATACGTAAACATTAGTGATTTAAATGTTGAAGACAAAAATGTTGTTTTAAATAAAAATAATATTGCCGAAACAGGATTTTCATCTGGTATAAGTATTGAGGAAGCTAATATTATTACTGGTTATGCACAAACAAGTTCTAATAGACAAAGTTGGCAATTTAAAGCTCCTGCAACTGCTGGTATTGTATCACTAACACCAAATACTGGAGGATTTAACGTAACAAATGGAGGAAGTCAGCAATATACTATTTCGTCAACACCATCTGGTCAAAATACATATATTATTCCTGATTCTGGTAATTCATCATTCATTATGTCTCGATTAGCTGATCAAAGTATTAATGGTAACATATATATTAGTGGCAATACTATTATCGGCACTGATATTGGTGTTATTGGTGCTGCCAATTTTAATAGTACTTTAAATGTTTCTAATACTTCAACTTTGTTAGGTAATCTTAATGTTACTAAGGGTACTCATTTAGGTAATGTTCTGATTGTTGATGGAAATTCAGCTTTAAATGGTAATCTTGATGTTACTTTAGGTACTCATTTAGGTAATGTTTTATCTGTTGATGGTAATACTTCTTTATCTGGTAATCTTGATGTCACTTTAGGTACTAAGTTATCTAATATATTAACTGTTGAAGGTGCTACTAATTTGAATAGTACTTTAGATGTTGTTGGTACTTCTACTTTATCTGGCAATCTTGAAGTTATTAAAGGTACTCATATAGGCAATGTTTTATCTGTTGACGGTAATACTTCTTTATCTGGTAATCTTGATGTCACTTTAGGTACTAAGTTATCTAATATATTAACTGTTGAAGGTGCTACTAATTTGAATAGTACTTTAGATGTTGTTGGTACTTCTACTTTATCTGGCAATCTTGAAGTTATTAAAGGTACTCATATAGGCAATGTTTTATCTGTTGACGGTAATACTTCTTTATCTGGTAATCTTGATGTCACTTTAGGTACTAAGTTATCTAATATATTAACTGTTGAAGGTGCTACTAATTTGAATAATACTTTAGATGTTTCTGGTACTTCTACTTTATCCGGCAATCTTGATGTTACTTTAGGTACTCATTTAGGTAATGTTTTATCTGTTGATGGTAATACTTCTTTATCTGGTAATCTTGATGTCACTTTAGGTACTAAGTTATCTAATATATTAACTGTTGAAGGTGCTACTAATTTGAATAGCACTTTAGGTGTTTCTGGTACTTCTACTTTATCCGGCAATCTTGATGTTACTTTAGGTACTCATTTAAGTAATGTTTTATCTGTTGATGGTAATACTTCTTTATCTGGTAATCTTGATGTCACTTTAGGTACTAAGTTATCTAATATATTAACTGTTGAAGGTGCTACTAATTTGAATAGTACTTTAGATGTTGTTGGTACTTCTACTTTATCTGGCAATCTTGAAGTTATTAAAGGTACTCATTTAGGCAATGTTTTATCTGTTGACGGTAATACTTCTTTATCTGGTAATCTTGATGTCACTTTAGGCACTAAGTTATCTGACATATTAACTGTTGAAGGTGCTACTAATTTGAATAGTACTTTAGATGTTTCTGATACTTCTACTTTATCTGGCAATCTTGAAGTTATTAAAGGTACTCATTTAGGCAATGTTTTATCTGTTGACGGTAATACTTCTTTATCTGGTAATCTTGATGTCACTTTAGGTACTAAATTATCTAATATATTAACTGTTGATGGTGCTACTAATTTGAATAGCACTTTAGGTGTTTCTGGTACTTCTACTTTATCTGGCAATCTTGAAGTTATTAAAGGTACTCATTTAGGCAATGTTTTATCTGTTGACGGTAATACTTCTTTATCTGGTAATCTTGATGTCACTTTAGGCACTAAGTTATCTGACATATTAACTGTTGAAGGTGCTACTAATTTGAATAGTACTTTAGATGTTTCTGATACTTCTACTTTATCTGGCAATCTTGAAGTTATTAAAGGTACTCATTTAGGCAATGTTTTATCTGTTGACGGTAATACTTCTTTATCTGGTAATCTTGATGTCACTTTAGGTACTAAATTATCTAATATATTAACTGTTGATGGTGCTACTAATTTGAATAGCACTTTAGGTGTTTCTGGTACTTCTACTTTATCTGGCAATCTTGAAGTTATTAAAGGTACTCATTTAGGCAATGTTTTATCTGTTGACGGTAATACTTCTTTATCTGGTAATCTTGATGTCACTTTAGGCACTAAGTTATCTGATATATTAACTGTCGAAGGTACTACTAATTTGAATAGTACTTTAGGTGTTTCTGGTACTTCTACTTTATCCGGCAATCTTGATGTTACTTTAGGTACTCATTTAGGTAATGTTTTATCTGTTGATGGTGCGACTAATTTGAATAGCACTTTAGATGTTGTTGGTACTTCTATTTTATCCGGCAATCTTGATGTTACTTTAGGTACTCATTTAGGTAATGTTTTATCTGTTGATGGTGCTGCTACTTTGAATAGCACTTTAGATGTTTCAGGTACTTCTACTTTATCTGGTAATCTTGATGTTACTAAAGGCACTCATTTAGGTAATGTTTTATCTGTTGATGGTGCTGCTACTTTGAATAGCACTTTAGATGTTTCAGGTACTTCTACTTTATCCGGCAATCTTGAAGTTATTAAAGGTACTCATTTAGGCAATGTTTTATCTGTTGACGGTAATACTTCTTTATCTGGTAATCTTGATGTCACTTTAGGTACTAAATTATCTAACATATTAACTGTCGAAGGTGCTACTAATTTGAATAGTACTTTAGGTGTTGCTGGTATTTCTACTTTATCCGGCAATCTTGATGTTACTTTAGGTACTCATTTAGGTAATGTTTTATCTGTTGACGGTAATACTTCTTTATCTGGTAATCTTGATGTCACTTTAGGTACTAAATTATCTAACATATTAACTGTCGAAGGTGCTACTAATTTGAATAGCAGTTTAGGTGTTGCTGGTACTTCTACTTTATCCGGCAATCTTGATGTTACTAAAGATACTCATTTAGGTAATGTTTTAACTGTTGATGGTGTTGCTAATTTGAATAGTACTTTAGGTGTTGCTGGTACTTCTACTTTATCCGGCAATCTTGAAGTTATTAAAGGTACTCATTTAGGTAATGTTTTATCTGTTGACGGTAATACTTCTTTATCTGGTAATCTTGATGTCACTTTAGGTACTAAATTATCTAATATGTTAACTGTTGAAGGTGTTACTAATTTGAATAGTACTTTAGGTGTTTCTGGTACTTCTACTTTGTCTGGCAATCTTGAAGTTATTAAAGGTACTCATTTAGGTAATGTTTTAACTGTTGACGGTAATACTTCTTTATCTGGTAATCTTGATGTCACTTTAGGTACTAAATTATCTAATATATTAACTGTTGATGGTGCTACTAATTTGAATAGCACTTTAGGGGTTTCTGGTACTTCTACTTTATCTGGCAATCTTGAAGTTATTAAAGGTACTCATTTAGGTAATGTTTTAACTGTTGAAGGTGTTGCTAATTTGAATAGTACTTTAGGTGTTTTTGGTACTTCTACTTTATCTGGCAATCTTGAAGTTATTAAAGGTACTCATTTAGGTAATGTTTTAACTGTTGACGGTAATACTTCTTTATCTGGTAATCTTGATGTCACTTTAGGTACTAAATTAAATAATATGTTAACTGTTGAAGGTGCTACTAATTTGAATAATACTTTAGGTGTTTCTGGTACTTCTACTTTATCCGGAAATCTTGATGTTACTGAAGGTACTCATTTAAGTAATGTTTTATCTGTTGATGGTAATACTTCTTTATCTGGTAATCTTGATGTCACTTTAGGTACTAAATTATCTAACATATTAACTGTCGAAGGTGCTACTAATTTGAATAGCACTTTAGGTGTTTCTGGTACTTCTACTTTATCCGGAAATCTTGATGTTACTAAAGGCACTCATTTAGGCAATGTTTTATCTGTTGATGGTAATACTTCTTTATCTGGTAATCTTGCTGTTATTAAAGGTGTTAATTTTGGCAATGTTCTTTCCGTTACTGGTAACACTTCTTTATCTGGTAATCTTGATGTTACATTAGGTACTAAATTATATGACATATTAACTGTTATTGGTAACACATCTTTATCAGGTAATCTTGATATTATAAAAGGTACTCATTTGGGTAATGTTTTATCTGTTGATGGTAACACAATTTTGTCTGGTAATTTAGATGTTGTTAAAGGTGTTAATTTTGGTAATATTTTATCTGTTACTGGTAATACTTCTTTATCAGGTAATCTTGAAGTTATTAAAGGTACTCATTTGGGTAATGTTTTATCTGTTAATGGCAATACAACTTTGTTAGGTAATCTTACTGTAGCTAAAGAAACTACTCTTGGAAATACGTTACATGTTACTGATAGTACTATATTAAATGGTACTTTAGATGTTATTGGTGTTACAACATTAGGTAATACATTAAATGTTTTTAAATCAACAATATTAGATGATACTTTAAATGTGGCTGGTAATACTATATTAAATGGTAATTTGAATGTTTTGGGTGATACTAATGTTACCGGTAATTTAAGTCTTCAAGGAAATACATTTATTAATAATAATTTAAGTGTTTCGGGTGATTTTAGTGTAAATTCAAATAAATTTAATGTTAATCATATATCTGGTAATACATCTATTGCAGGTTCAATGCTTGTTTCATCAACTGCAAATATAATTGGTAGAACAGTTATTGGAGGTAACACATCAATAAATAATACACTTCATGTTATGGGTGCTACATCTTTAGATAATACTCTTGATGTTCAAGGAAATGTTCACATTCAAGATTATGTTAATCTTGATGATAAATTAACTGTTGGCGGATTATCAACTTTAGCTTCAACATTTATTAGTGGTCCTACTGATATTGAAAATACATTATTTGTTGCTGGAGAATCAACATTTAATAGTAATATTAATGCCGATAGAAATATTAATGTATCGAGAATTTTAAATGTGACAGGAAATATATTAGCAAATAATGGTTTACAAGCAAATGGTGTTATTATTATTGGTAATACTATTAGTGGTTATGTAACAATTCAAGGCAATGCAAATATGTTAATATCAAATAGTGGTTATATTGATACATTAACTTCTGCTGACACATTAAGAGTTGGTGCAATAAATGCTAATACATTGTATTTAGGTACATCAACTAATATGTCGAGTATTAAATTAGGTACTGGCGCACAAAAAAAAACTATTGAATTAGGTGGATTATTAGATACAATTGTTATTGCTGGAAATTTAACTTATTCAAATATTGAAAATCTTAATGTTGTAGATAAAAATATTACGGTCAATAGCAATAACATTGCAGCGTCAGGTGCATTTTCTGGTATTAGTGTCAACGAAGCAAATGTTATAACTGGTTATGCTCAAGTAGGTTCTGATAGACTTAATTGGCAATTTAAAGCTCCTGCATCTGTTGGTATTGCATCATTAACACCTAATACGGGAGGTTTTGATATAACCAATAATGGTACTCAACAATATACAATATCTTCAACACCATCAGGTCAAAGTACATATGTAATACCTGATTCCGGTAATTCATCATTTATTATGTCTGGATTAGCTGATCAAACTATTAATGGTAATATTAATGTTAATGGGAACATATTATTAAATGGTAATTTTGATGTATCAAAAGGTGCTAATTTAAATAGTACTTTAACTGTTGCTGGTAACACAACTTTATTTGGTAATCTTGATGTTACTTTAGGTACTCATTTAGGTAATGTTCTTTCTGTTACTGGTAATACTTCTTTATCTGGTAATCTTGATGTTACTTTAGGTACTAAATTAAATAATGTTTTAACTGTTACTGGTGCTGCTAATCTTAATAGTACCTTAGGTGTTACTGGTACTTCTACTTTATCTGGTAATCTTGATGTTACTTTAGGTACTCATTTAGGTAATGTTCTTTCTGTTACTGGTAATACTTCTTTATCTGGTAATCTCGATGTCACTTTAGGTACTCATTTAGGTAATGTTCTTTCTGTTACTGGTAATACTTCTTTATCTGGTAATCTTGATGTCACTTTAGGTACTAAATTAAATAATGTTTTAACTGTTACTGGTGCTGCTAATCTTAATAGTACCTTAGGTGTCACTGGTACTTCTACTTTATCTGGTAATCTTGATGTTATTTTAGGTACTCATTTAGGTAATGTTCTTTCTGTTACTGGTAATACTTCTTTATCTGGTAATCTTGATGTTACTTTAGGTACTCATTTAGGTAATGTTCTTTCTGTTGATGGTAATACTTCTTTATCTGGTAATCTTGATGTTACTTTAGGTACTAAATTAAATAATGTTTTAACTGTTACTGGTGCTGCTAATCTTAATAGTACCTTAGGTGTTACTGGTACTTCTACTTTATCTGGTAATCTTGATGTTATTTTAGGTACTCATTTAGGTAATGTTCTTTCTGTTACTGGTAATACTTCTTTATCTGGTAATCTTGATGTTACTTTAGGTACTAAATTAAATAATGTTTTAACTGTTATTGGTGCTGCTAATCTTAATAGTACCTTAGGTGTCACTGGTACTTCTACTTTATCTGGTAATCTTGATGTTATTTTAGGTACTCATTTAGGTAATGTTCTTTCTGTTGATGGTAATACTTCTTTATCTGGTAATCTTGATGTTACTTTAGGTACTAAATTAAATAATGTTTTAACTGTTATTGGTGCTGCTAATCTTAATAGTACCTTAGGTGTCACTGGTACTTCTACTTTATCTGGTAATCTTGATGTTATTTTAGGTACTCATTTAGGTAATGTTCTTTCTGTTG